>PJEL010000046.1_pt1 | contig 125082 bp, 117 predicted proteins | sample 1853271 | NCBI WGS metagenome assembly PJEL01 (sample SAMN08108733, study PRJNA415343) | Invertebrate metagenome, whole genome shotgun sequencing project. | host: Globobulimina | place: Sweden: Gullmar Fjord | collected 2015-08 | reverse complement strand
GTAGTGCCTTCCCCTACCTTGCTGTATACATTGAGTTTTCCTTTATGCTCCTTCATGATCCCGTCAGCAACAGAGAGCCCGAGGCCTGTACCCTCTCCAACGGCCTTTGTGGTGAAGAAGGGTTCAAATATGTTTTTCAGGTTCTCATTTGATATGCCTTCACCGGAGTCTGATATGGAGACCTTTATCATGTTGCCTTCCTGTCTGGATACTATGGTTATCTCCCCACCGTCCGGCATAGCGTCCCGGGCGTTGTTAAAGATATTAAGCAGTATCTGCTGGATACGGTTTGCGTTGCCGTATATACTCGGGCTTGTATAGTCAATCTCCTTCTTCACAGTGATCTGGTTATTAATGAAACGTTTTTCCAGGAAGAGAAGGGTATCATCAATGACCTTATTAACGTTTGTAGGGCCGAAATGTATTGAGGATTTCCTGGTGAAAGCAAGCATATTATTGGTTATTGAGGCTATACGGTGTGAATGTTTTCTTATGACCTTTATATCATTGAGTATTTGTTCTGAGTAGCCTTCATCCTCTGCATCCATGAGTATGCATTCAGCCCTTGATACGATGATGCCGATAGGATTATTGATCTCATGCGCAAGATAACCTGCCAGCTTGCCCATTGAAGAGAGTTTCTCCGAATGCAGGAGCTGTGCGTGGGACTCCTCAAGCCTGTCAGTCCTCTCTTTTACCATCTCTTCAAGTGAAGTGGTGTATTTGCCCACCTCTTCTTCACGCTCTTTAAGGACCTGTGCCATACGGCTGAATGACTTGGCAAGCATGCCTATTTCATCCTTATTAGATATATCTAACCCTTCTGACCGTTCTCCGCGCCGCAGCGCATCCATTGCACTTGAGAGGTCTTGTATTGGATTGGTGACGATCCTTTTGAGGGTATAGTTAATCGCAAGGCTTAGCGAGATAATAAGAAACAACGCAAAGGCCGAATGCCGCAGCAGGGCCATGTGGATCAGTTCCTCAAATTTACTGTATGGTTCCGCGTAGTGCAGGGCCCCTACGATCTCTCCGTCTTTTCTTACCGGCAGGGATATGGCCAGTACCTTTACATCCAAGTGCTCCATCAGTTCAATGGTGTACTCATCATCATCATTTATCACACTGACCAGTCCTGACTCCTTATGGCCAAGGGCACTGTCAATAATACGGCCTGCAAGATTATGCTTTGTGCTGGCGATAACCCGCCTGTCTATATCAACAAAGTGGATCTCGTGATGAGGAATACCATGGTTGTGCTCGCGACTGTTGTCATCGTGTGCATTTTCATCCATATTCTCTCCAAAGTCATCAAGGACCTTCCAGATCTGCTGTGTGTCGTTCGCATTCTCAACGCCGCTCCTGATCGAGTAGGCGTTCTCCTTCACATGAAGCACCATCCTGTTGTAGAGTTCTTTTTTGTCATTAATATAATCAAAGATAAAGAAGGTCACGACCATAATTGAGATTATGATGGATGTGACAAGCAGTACCTTTGCCTGAAGATTTCTTGAGAAGTAATCTGATATCATTTCATTAATATTTATTGGCTGTTTTATATATTTATATTAACAAAAAAACCATGCACTAGCAAATAATATGTGCTATATGTGCCCCAATAAGCATATGGCGTTAACGTAACCTTATGATTTATTGATAGATTGTATTTTGCTAAAATTCCTAATATGTGGCATTGATTCTACAGATTCATTATGTTTTATCTTCATAAATATCTAAAACATAGTCGAGATATCTTTCAATGACTTCGGGTTTAACCTGGTCTGCAAAGCACATCTTTCCGCCCTCATCATCGAATATCGGCTCTTTTTTGTGATCGAGAAAGAGAAGAAGGCAGTCATCATGAAACTCATGCTTTTCTCCAAGGGCCTGTTCTTCAGAAGTAAGGTTTTCTGCAAGATCTATGAATACCGGGATGAAGTCCTGATTGATCTTCTTAACGATACTGTCATTGCTGTAGACATGCTTCTGCATGAATTCGCACCGGTGACAACCCTCATGCACAGCAAAATCAACAATAACAGGCTTCTTCTCCGCCTCTGCTTTTTTAAGCCCTTCATCCAGAGAGAGCCAGTTTACCTTCCAGGCGTATACTCCTTCATGGCCATTGCTCATTCCGGTACTTGCCGCATGGTGTGAACATGCGGTCAGGACGAACAGCATGGTCAAAATAATGTTTATTGCTGTTTTGTTATGCATGATTCCTCCTCCTTTTGTTACATCAGTGTTTCATACTGCCGCTCTTTGCCGGGCGGACAGCTGCATTAATATTCATGACAGTCCCGTTATCAAAAAAGAGTTTTAGATATACCTCGTCACCTTTTTTGGGAACAGACTCAGGCCTGATAAGCATAAGGTGGTAGCTTCCGGGCTGGAGCGACACCGAGCCGTTAGCAGGGATATTAACCTCTTCCTGCGGAACCATCTTCATTATATCTCCGTGCATCTCGGTTTTGTGGATCTCAACTCTCTTAAACTGCACAGCTGTAACCCCGGTCAGGGTGACAGCTGTGTCAGACCTGTTCTCTATCGTCATATAACCTGCAATAACACGGGCATTCGGCGGTGCTGCAGTGACCCATGCATCACTGACCTTAATGTTTTCATCCGCATGTGCTGTTGAGAATAATAGAATGGCGGCCAATACCGTCAGGGCATATACCTTATATCTGTTCATAATTATTCCTCCAGACATGCAAGGTCTCCATCCTCATCACACTCACATTCAAGTTTTTCGGCTTCAGCCTCAGCCTCGGCATCTGTGCACTTTACTTTCCCGTCAATACACTCACAGTCCAACTCATCTTCATCCCCGCCAAATGATATATAATTTAATTTAACGCTTGTCCTGCAGCACTCCTCAGTATACTTATCGCGCAGCCTCCGAAACTCTTCTGCAACCTTTGCAGGATCATGTGGCGGCGGAAATGACGCGCGCAGTCTGCCAAGAGGGTCGATCAGCAGAAAGGATGCGCTGTGGTCTACATAGTAGCCGCCGTCAGAGTCTTTGCCGGGCACGCGCCTGTAAGCAACACCCATTGGATGGGCAAGAGTGTCTATCACCTCAAGCTTGCCTGTAAGGCCTATAAATGCCTTGTTAAAGTAAGGCACATACTCCTTAAGTGCCTCTACCGTGTCCCTTGCAGGATCCACAGATACAAATACTACCTGTGTATCGACCTTGAACTTTTCCATGAAGAGGTCGCCCTTTTCAACAAGGTCGCTGTATACCGCGTTCAGGTCAACAAGCCCCATAGGGCATACATCAGGGCAGAATGTATATCCGAAAAATATGAATGTCCACTTTCTCGTAAATTTCCATTGATTAAACTCCTTCCCGTTATGATCGGTCAGGGTGAAGTCGGGAAGCGGTACAGGCGGTTCATATATTACGGATACAGCAGAACCATTTTCATTAGTTACAGAACCGGTGTTGAGTCCCTTACCAAACCAGACCCCCAGTGCTACCAGTAAAATTGCTATGATAATTAAATATATTGTTTTCATGATAGTAGCCTTCCTTTTTATTTTCCGTGCTCCATGCCTTTTGACTTGCCAGGGTTCTTCATATCAGGGTGGCACCTCTTGCAGTTATCGTTTGTCGGGAAGGAGACTTTACCGTGGCAGACCCCGCAGAATTCAGAATTCAGAATCGCCTTCATCGCAAGCCCCTCTGACGCCATGTACTTTATCTGGAATATCTCAGGGTGGCAGTTGGAGCAGTCAAGCCACTGGCCATGGACCTTATGAGGGAAGAGGATCTCGGATATGCCGGCCCATGGAGACTCTATGGCTATCTCCTTCTCAAAGTTTATAGGGTCTATCTCCTCAAGCACATAGTCTGCAGGTGCTATATCTCCGTTATTAAGTGCCTTTACCCAGTCAACCTTATTGCCGTTTACAGTCTGCGGCAGGGCAGCAAGCTCCCCGAACTTCTCTTTTGTATAGTTTATGTCCCCGTTATGGCACTTGTCGCAATTCTCTTTAGTATGTCCAAAGGCGGCCTTTCCGTTATGGCATGCGCCGCAGAACCTGCCGTAACGGTTCTGCTCTTCAGTTATCTCCGTTGTGTTGACCATCATATTTATCTCAAGCTCAAAGTGGCATACCCTGCATGTGTAGTTGACCCGGTGGCTCCAGTGAGAGAAGCCTACGGGCTTCATGCCTGAGGCGGTCGATGCCCTGTCTATAATAATGTTGCCGTAGAGTTCCGGCTCCGGCAGTTCGGGGAGCTTCCACCAGACCGAGTCCCTTGCATATCCTATCCCTGTTAAGGCCAGAACAAGTATAAATATGATGTAGATATATATACGTTTCATGTCATCTCCTTAATATGGTCGGTTTGGAGTGGCATCTCCGGCAGTCGAGCGTGGGAAAAGAGACCTTGCCGTGGCAGGTGCCGCAGAACTTACCGTCAAAAATCTCCTCCATTGTGAATTTTGGCGATGTCTTTTTATCGCCGAATATGGAGGGGTGGCAGATATCACATCCGTTCCAGACAGCATGTTTATCATGAGAGAAGATGATCCGGGGCATCTCCGGCTCGTCAGGTTTTATGGTCGTGTCCGGCATTTCTTCAAGGGACATCTTCTTAACGCCTGAGCTTTTCTCAAGAGTATCTTTCAGAGAGATCAGGCCTTCTCTCTCAGCCCTGATCCAGTTTATGCCGTTGCCGAACCTCGCCCTTGGCAGCTCTTTTGTATATGTATAAAAGTTCTTCTCAAGCTTTACCTTTTTACCGTATGAATGACACCTGCTGCAGTTATTGCCGGGCTTTCCTTCTACACCTGGCCCGAAGGCCTCTTTACCGTTATGGCATGACCCGCAGAATAGGCCTTTTTTGTTAGCGCCTTCAGTGATACCGGAACCATTTACTTTAAGTGCGAACTTAAGGTCCACATGACACAGCCTGCAAGTGTATTGCGCCCTGTGGAGCCAGTGGTTAAAGACCACCGGCACTGTGCCGTTCTTTTCTGAAAGGCTGTCTATCAGGATATTTCCGTACTCATGGTGCGGCAGCCGTTTCTTGCGGGCGCTCTGAGCGTCTTCAGCCTGCATCAGCAGCGAGAAGAGAACTGCGGCTATGATTATAATCGTCGAGTATCTTTTTTTCATATTCATACTATCCTTTTATAGTTTTCCATTAATTCTTCTTCTCATATATATCATTCTGTACATGCCTTAACGATCCATGTAAAAGACTCTTGAGACCGCGCCTCTTGTGCCTTCCTCCATGTTCTTGCCGTCGTAGGCGATAACAGAAAAAGGGATTTTTCGGTTGTCCTCAAAGTTGACATCCTTCTTATCTCCCGTCTTCATCGCTCTTTTAAATATCAGCCTGTAACGGCCCAGGTCATAAATTGATACAGACTCGAGATCATTCTTCTTCTGAGGCGTCATGTTTGTCTGCTGGCTGGTCGCATTGTATTCTGTAGCCGAATCATCAAGTGCGTTCCAGTACCATATGTTGAGGACCCCCCTCTGCACGGGGAACTGGAGCCTTAAGGCATCCGGCAGGAGGCCGTTCTCTCCTTTGTCAGGCTGTTTGTCTATCCACTCCATCATAATCGCAATCTCTGAGCCGTCGTAAACCCCCCTGACCCTAATATTGGTCAGCATCGAGAGCATAGGTTTTGCAAAGACCTTTCTAACTTCCATCTTGAGGTCCAGGTACTCAACCTCCTCCCATGCCTTGTCATCAACTGAAAAAGGTATCTCTTTTACCTCAGACAGTTTAAAGCGCTTCCCAGTCTTTCTTACGAGCTGCATCGATTTTATATAATGTGCAATACCCCACCTCTTTTCATCAGAGTATGCGTCGGAAAAAGAAGGCATAGGTGTTCCGTCAAGCGCTGTTGTTATAGAACGGTATATGTCCTCAAGCCGGCCGCCATTGCGCATCTCCCATGGGTGAAGAAGCGTGGTCGGCCATATCTTGCTGCCCCAGTCATCCTTGAAGGCTGCCTGCCTTCCCTTCTCACCGTCTCCCCTTGCAAGCATGCCGTGGCACTCCCAGCACTTTGCATTTTTAAAAGTCTCTTTCCCGATCGCTATAAGCTCATCGCTGACAGGCGGGGGCTCACCTATCTCAAAGGGGTCTTCCTCAAACTCAAATGCCTCATACGAAAAGGCGGTCTTTATATAGTAGATAATGGCCATCACATCCTCGTCCGACAGCTTCCTCTTCCAGCCGAACATGGAGGTGCCGGGAAGGCCTTCTTTTATTGTGCGCATAAGGTCATCGTCTGTAGGCGGTGAGCCTGAAGGGGTGGTGCGGAACTTGAACATACCCATAGTGAAGTCCCTGGGCTTCGGATATGTGAAGTGGCTCGCCTCCCCCTGGCCGTCGCCGTCAAACCCGTGGCACCTGGCACAGAATGACTCAAAGTTCGCCTTTCCGAGCCTGAATTCCTCTACCTCACATATGATCTCACCATCCTCGTCGCAGTAGCAGCCGTAGGCGTCTGCCCTGTCATACTCTGCATCCTCCTCACACTCGATCTCTTCATCAACGCAGCTGCAGTCAAGCTCTATCATGGGTTCTTCTCCGGCGCAGAAGATCTCGCCATCTTCATTACACTCACATCTGGACTCATCTGCATAGTCCTCTTCATCCTCGTCGTCATCGCAGTTGAGCTCCCCGTCCTCGTCACATTCGCATTCGACCTCGATTATCCCCGGGCAGAAGTATTCTTCTTCATCGCAGGCGCAGAGGTTCCAGAGCGCTTTTTCCGCCTCTTCTTCATCTACGCAGTCAAGCCCGCCCTCTTCATTACAGGTGCAGTCGACCTCTATCCTGCCGTCGCATATGACGCCTTCATCCTCATCACACCAGCAGCGGTACTCATCAGCGAGGTCCCACGCATCATCGTCTTCACCGCAGTCGATATCAGCATCTTCATCACATTCGCAGTTAACCTCTTCTATATCTATCTCAACTATATTTACATCATAGACTCCGCCTTCTTCTTCTTCCTCTTCTTCACCTTCCTCTTCTTCACCTTCCTCTTCACCTTCCTCTTCACCGTCCTCTTCTGCCCCATCCTCTTCACTGTCAGCCTGTGCAAGGAGAATGACTTCATCTTTCGGGGTGCTGTTCAATATTTCATCGGCAGCTGTACCCGGGGCGATACCCGGCATAACAGCCATCCACAGAAGAAATAGCAGCCCGGCACAAATGGCCATGAATGCGGTTTTTTTATTCAGCTTTTTCATTCTTCTCCGCGCTCCCGGTTTCAGGCGCCTCTTCAGCAGGAACCTCAAATGGCGGCCCGGTCCACTCACCAAAGCCAAACACATTTAACCTCACCGGTCCCCAGGTGTTTCCGACATAAACGAGATACTCGACCTTGAAGTTCGGGTCGGCATACTCTTTGAAATATTCAACATTCTCATAGTCTATATATATCCCGTTGGGCAGGTATAGGTTGCCAGGCTCCATGCCGAACTCACCAAAGTAGAGCAGAAGTTCGGTCGTCTCATCATCGAATATCTGAATATTTTCAAAGGCTGCATCAACAGCGTAAAGGTGGCCTTCTCTGTCAACGCCAATACCCTTGGGTCTGGCGAACCCTCCCTGTGTATCGCCGGGATAACCGAACTCTTTTAATGGTTCACCCTCCGGGTCAAGCTTCTGCAGCCTCTGGTTAAAGAAGTCATTCACATAAAGGTTTCCGTCTTTATCAACTATCACATGGGTCGGTTTGTAGAACATACCCTCATCAGTGCCTATGCCGCCGATCTCACTTATCACCTCGCCGCTTTCCCTGTCCAGAACGAATATCTGATGTTTGCTTACGTCACATACATATATCCTGTCTTCAAATACAGCAACATCAGTGGGCCTCTCAAAATGGTCAGGAGCGGTATATGTCCTTATTAGTTTATTCTCCTGGTCAAAGACGAGCACCTGTTTGTTTTTGAAGTCGGCTGTGTACTTAAGGTCATCACTTGTTATCCAGATCCCCGCCGCCTTGTACCTGCCTTCAACATGGCTCAGGGTCTTTTCGTTGAGGTCTAATATGAGAATTTTTTCGTATTTTCTTTCCGATATATATATCTTCCCCTTCACAGCGCCTATCTCATGCGGACGCGTTAGCTTGAGTCTTCCTGAAAGAGGTATATTCCTGTGACCCTCATTATCCTGGGCGCTTATGGTGGCAAGGTGCTGAAGCTTTGGAGGGTAGGGGGGCATTGGGAAGAAGAGCGTCTCAGTAGCGGCCTCAGCAGGCTTCTTTACACCTGCAGGTATATAGCCGCTCTTTGCCGTAGACTCGGGTTCTGCGGTTGCGCATCCGGCCAGAAGAGCGGCAGTTAAAAGTATGATCAGTCTTCTTTTCATATCAGTTCATTAAGTGTGATTCTTATGTGTCGGGCCTTCTACCTTCTGTGGCAGATAAAGCATATCCTGTTCTTCTGCACCCTTATCAGTTTGGTATTGGCAACAGCCTCTTCGTCATGGGGGTCATGGCAGCTGAAGCACTGTATCTTCCCGTTTCCGAGCACTTCGGTTATCGGTCCGCTCACGCCCATCATCGTAACTTCAGGGTCTCTCAATTCGGTCCTTGTAGGGTCAAAGTCAAGCGAGACAAAATGGTGCAGCTTGAAGATGTCCGGTGCTATTATGCCGTCGTGACAGCTGAGGCAGAGTTTTGAGAGCTCATCCGGCATCCCGCCGCGCCGATTAATAAATGGTGCTGTCCAGGTGGGGTCTCGCAGTTCGGTCAGTGAGGTGCTCCATGTGGAGTTGTAAAGGTTATATACAACTGATTTTGCGCCGGGGTTCCATTTAAGCCCGTCGGGGTAGTCATTTATATCGCTGTCGCCGCGCACGCGCCTGTTGTGAGGCACATGGCATACCCGGCATATATCAACAACCGGCAGCCACTCCTCATGTGAGAAGTTGTGACAGCTCTCGTCCGTACCTATACCGCGGCCGGCGCCGTCGGCGTAGACATTTCCGGCTATTGCCGGGGCCAGGATCAAAAGTGAGATAAGGATTATGATATTCTTCATTTTTTGCCAAGTTGATCAGTGTTTTTGCCAGTTTATAATATGCAAGAGCTGTGCCCCTTTTATATGTGTTCCATACATAAAATGTGGAGTCACGGCAACACCTTATAATTATTGAAAAAGCTGGGAAGTATTATTGTTTTATATGCTGCATAAGTAATACAAAATTGTTCATGTGTAAATATTAAGCATAATAATGTCCCTCAAATGCCCCACAGTGTGGATATGCAGCCGATTCATGATAAAAACCAATATTGTAAGGAGTTATAATATATATATATCTTGATATGAGACATTGTTTCTACACTTTGCATATATTATGATTTTTTCGAGATACCAAAGTTCTTCCGTAAATGGGCTTTTCTGCATAATTGTTCTTGAAAAATGAGAAGTTCCGGCTCATTCGTCTTTTATTCCATTATTGGCATAATCCTTGCTCAATTAATAAATGATGGATTCTATTGCACTAAAGATTCGGCTCCTGTTATGACTATTAGTTTCAGGCGATGTCTGGTCTAAGAATAAGGTTTATATGTTCAAAAAACTTGGAAAGATAATAACTATCCTCAATATTGGCGGGTTTATACTTGTTATGCTTGTTGGCGGCACAAGTATATTTCTTTCACAGAAGATCCTGGATAACGGGTACAAGATAGAACATATAGGCTTGGAGATCAATGAGATAGATAATATACGTACAGACTCTCTCAGGCTGCTTCATCATATACATACCTTCTTTATCACTCAGGAGCCTGTCTACTCAAACCATGCCAACAAGACGGTTGCAGATATCAGAAGACAAATATCTGAGTATGCTGCTCATGAGCATGACAGCCACAGAATAAAATCGCGAAAGGAAAAGAGGCTCTTCAATATTATTCTTAACAATGTAGAGGGTCTGGGTATCGTCAGCCGTATCCTTGAGGAGTTCTCCTTCGCCGGTGTTCTTGACCGTGCCAAACTGAGGCAGCTTGAGAATCTGACATATGAGGTCGAGGCAACAGCCATTATGATAAACAAGATGCATCTGGCCCAGATAGCAGAATGGGAGAAGAACTCCATGACAACTATGTGGGAGATATTGGTACTTTATATTATATTTATATCAGGTGGAGGAATAGCTGTTATTGTCGGTCATCGGTTGCTGACGAAGAAGGTGGTGACACCTATAATGGAGGTTGCCACAGCCGCGCTGGAGATAGCTGAAGGCACCTATACCAAGCGTGTACATACTGATTCACAAACAGAGATCGGAAAGCTTTATCAGTCTTTCAATGAGATGGCTGAAAAGCTTGAGCGCAATGATGCTATCCTTAGAAAATTCAATGAGTCGCTTGAGCGCAAGGTGGGTGAGAGGACTGTTGCATTGGAGGAGGTGCATGCAAAACTGAGGAGAACTGAGAAGATCGCTGCAGTAGGGCAGATAGCCGCGGGTGTTACACATGAAGTAAGGCATCCCCTGAACTCTCTCTCCCTGAGCGTACATGAACTTTCAAAGGATATCTCGGAACAGCTTGGTACAGATTCTTCCGCATTCAAGTCGGCCAACCTATTTATGAATGAGATAAACAGGATAAATAATATACTTGAGGAGTTCATAAAGTATGCGAGATTTCCTGAGCCGCATTTTTTTGATAATGATATAAATAAGGTTGTTGAAGAATCCTTTGATGTGATCTCAGACAGTGCAAAAATAAAGGGCGTTGAAGTTGACCTTATGCTGCAGGATAATATACCGATATTCGAGTTTGATTCAGGCCAGCTTGTGGAGGTATTCATAAACCTTTCACAGAATGCCATAAGGGCGATGGAGAATGGCGGCATTCTGACCGTAAGCACTTCTGTTCTTGGTGGTGATATTATCGTGAAGGTTGAGGATACCGGCAAGGGCATATCCAGGAAACTTCTTGATAAGGTTTTTTCGCCGTTCTACAGCACAAGCGAAAGAGGCCTTGGCCTCGGTCTTTCGATAGTTCAGAGGATAATAGAGAGCCACGGAGGAAAGATAAACTGTACAAGCGAGGTGGGCAAAGGTACCATATTTATAATAAGCCTTCCGATGAAGAAGGTGGGGGTAATGTCATGAAACATTCAGTTCTTGTAGTTGATGATAACAAGATGGACCGTGAAAAGCTGGCAAGATGCCTCTCTCGTGACTATGACATACAGACTGCTGCCGACGGCCATGAGGCCCTTGAGAAGATCCGCGAGAACAGCTTTGAGGTTGTACTCAGTGACATGCAGATGCCGGAGATGGATGGTATAGAGCTTCTGGAGAGGATCAATGCCGAAAACAAAGATATAATGACTATCCTTGTGACAGGATACTCTTCTATCGAATCTGCTGTTGAGGCGATGAGGATGGGGGCGTATGACTACCTGACTAAACCTGTTGATGTGAATAAGCTTGAGGTCACTCTTAAAAACGCCTTAGATAACAGTAAGCTGAGGTCTGAGAACATCAGGCTGAAGAAGAAGATCAGGGAGAGCTTTGACGCATCAAAGTTACTTGGATACTCCTCAAGGATCAAAGATATTATGGCGATGATAGAGCGTGTATCATCAACAAAGGCGACAACCCTTATACTTGGAGAGAGCGGCACCGGTAAGGAGCTGGTAGCAAATGTAATCCACTATAACAGCGATGTTGCAGACGGGCCCTTTATAAAGGTGAACTGCGCGGCGCTGGCTGAAGGCGTGCTTGAGAGTGAACTGTTCGGGCATGAGAAGGGTGCCTTCACAGGCGCTGTGAATATGAAGAAGGGAAGGTTTGAGCTTGCGGATGGCGGTACGCTCTTTCTCGATGAGATAGGAGACCTGCCGGTTTCGATACAGATCAAACTACTGAGGTTTCTCCAGGAGTCTGAATTTGAGAGGGTAGGCGGTGTTGAGACGATAAGCGTAAATGTGCGGATCATCACTGCAACCAACAGGAACCTTGAGCAGCTTGTGAGGGATGAGAAGTTCAGGGAAGACCTCTACTACAGACTCAAGGTCTTCAGCATAGAGGCACCTCCTCTGAGGGAGAGAAAAGAGGACATCCCCGTAATAGCGGAATATCACCTCAAAAAATTCTCTGAGATACACAATAAACCAATTAAGGGTATAGCCCCTGAGGCGATGAAGGTCTTAAAATCATACCACTGGCCCGGCAACATAAGGGAGCTGATGAACTGTATCGAGAGCGCACTGGTAATGAGCCTCGATGATATGATCACGGTCGCAAGCCTTCCTGCATTTATAACAAGCCCTAACATGGATATGGGTGAAAGTGGCGAAAGCCCGGAATCTCTTTATGAGATGGAGCGGAAGGCCATACTTAATACCTTGAATAAATACGGGGGAGACAAGAACAAGGCGGCGAATATACTTGGAATAAGCCTGAGAACCCTCTATAACAAGCTTGAACAGTACTATCCTAAAGATGAATAAAGCTGCTTAACGTTTCAGTTTCGGATGACATTTTCTGCAGGCCTGAAAGGGAAAGGAGACCTTACCGTGGCATGTGCCGCAGAAGAGGCCCTTAAGGTTATTGATCATCATGAAGTCTTTTGTTGTATTGACCCTCTCATTGAATATATCCGGGTGGCAGTTTGAACAGTCGAGCCACTTCCCATGTATCTCATGTGAGAACTCAGCAGTTGCTTTTATATACCACCATTTCGGAAGGATAGTCATCTTCCCCTTTGGTTCGTCTCCTTCATACTCTATAGGGGCAGCATCATCCCACAGGCATGTGTTGGGCATTATCAACCCATCCTCCAGCGCCCTTACCCAGTCTATTCTGTTTCCGTAGGAAGTGCCTGGCAGGAAGCTCAGGCCGCTGAACTTTTCTCTGTTGTAGTCTATGTCATCATTATGGCACTTGTCGCAGTTCTCTTCAGTGTAATCAAATGTAGTTTTGCCGTTATGGCAGGCCCCGCAGTACATCCCGTTACGGTTGGCTACTTCGGTTATCTCGGTAGTGTTGGTTTTGAGGCTGAATCCGAGTTCAGTATGGCATACCCTGCAGGTGAACTTTATCCTGTGGCTCCAGTGGGAGAAGCCGACAGGCTTTACATCAGGACTCCTGTTGATAAGGATATTGCCGTAGCGTTCCGGAGGCGGTTCCGGAGGGAACGTAAAGTACCAGGATTCAGAGGAGGCAGGCGTTGTTATGCCGAGTGATAACAGGATGCATATAACGAGGATTCTTATTATTAAAGGTTTGATCATTTAATGTTCTGTCAGTATATAATTTATTTTGATATTCAGTCTTCAGTAACTTCATATAGTATGGGATGCATAAAAAAGACTCAGTGCCTTGAAGCATTATATCTATACACAAGGCACAGGTCGGTTAAAAAGCGCAGGGTCTTTATCAGTATCTATTCCAGTCTGAAGTGCTGATTTGATGTTGCACCGCCATGCTGGCCCTTTTCAAGGTTCTCTCCGTCATTTATCAGAATACTGTATACGAAGTTCTCCCCTACATTGAATTTCATGTCGGCTTTACCTTTTGCCTTTATATCTCTTATGAATATAACCCTGTACTGTCCGTCCTCATAGCTGGAGATACTCTTTACGTTCTTCTTCTTCTTATTGTTTCTTATTACTCCTCTTCCGGTGTATTCAGATATGCTGTTATCAGCCATGCTCCATTCCCATATATCTAAAACGATCCTGCGGTCTCCCTTGTCTACCCAGGGGCTTCCCCCAGGTATTATAGCCGGGAACCTTAATGCAATAATGTCAGCAGGGCGGTATGTTTCCGCATCTTCAGGAGTCTTCTTTCCCCTGTTCTGTACTCTGTCGTCCCATTCGACCATAAGGGCCATTTTGGAGCCGTCATGCATTCCCCTGAACCTGATGTTCGTGATCATCGGGATGAGACTCTGGCCAAATATCTTCTTGCCCTTAACTGATATGTCGGTATAATCCAGGCCCTCCCATGCAGGGTCTGCGGTTGATGAAGGGATTTTCTCTACCTTCTTAACGGTTGTGATCGTGGACAACTTTCTCTCTATCTGAATGGATTTAAGATAATACGCAAGGGCCCACCGCTCGGCCTCTGAATAATCTGAAGCATAGGAACTCATGGGCGTGCCGTCAAGTCCGGCCGTTATGGATCGGAAGATATCCTTAACAGTATTAAGATTTCTCAGCTCCCACCCATGCGTAAGGTCGGTCGGATATATCCTGTCTTCCCATGCGTCTTTCATGTCCCCATCAGCCAGCTCTCCGTCACCTCTGCCCTTAAGCCCGTGGCAGTCGGCGCAGTCACCCTTTGCATAGAGCTGTCTTCCTGACTCTATGATCTCAGGGGTAGCTTCAGGAGGGTCGCCAATTTCATAAGGTGTAGTCTCAGCCTTGAAGACATCAGGTGCGATCTTTTCCTTGATATAACTGATGATCATCATGACATCATCGTCGCTCAATTTGCTTCCATATGGCGGCATGGCTGTCCCGGGATTGCCCTTTTCAGTAACTCTTATAAGATCCTCATCTGTAGGCGGCTGGCCAGGCGGTGTGGTTTTGAATTTGAAGAGGCCTGATGTGAAGTCCCTCGCCTTGGGCCGTATAAACGTATTGGCATAACCGTCACCCTTGCCTTTAGACCCGTGGCAGGTGGCGCAGAGGCCGAGGTACAGTGTTTCTCCTCTGGATGGCTCCTCAGCCTTTTCCTCACTGGCAATCTTTTTAACAGCTTCCCCTTCAGCAGTTACGGCTTCTTCTATTTCTCCGGGGGCTGGTGCAGCATATGTATGGTCAGGATCAAATAAAGCAGGAGCAGACAGAGCAATTAATAAAAAAGCTGAAGACAGGGCAATCCTTTTAAATTTTATGTATTCTGATCTTGCCATTGTTTAGTCCTCCACAAACTGTGCCTCTTCAAAGAGTACTTTGTATAAATAACCCGAGCCGAGGTCTACATCATTTTTTATGAAGCCGTAGACACGGTATGTCTTCCCAAGTTCAATGGGGTATGTTGTAGTAGCTATAAGTTTATTATCAGGAGCTTTTCCAGTGCCGTCCTGAATCGTCACCCATGTTTTTCCGAGTATCTTTCCCTTGATCTTCATAACCCTTGCACGGACAACCACCTGTTCCTCGGGCAGCGGGTCTGTGCCGTTATATGCAAGGATCTCCTCTACAGTCATAGCGTGGGCCTGTCCTTTCTTGCTCACCGCCTTTGGTATCTCTCCTTTTTTCGGCGGGGTATCATACGCTTCTGCACCGGAAGGTTTCTTATAGACCTGTTTATGGGCATCATCTGCAGGCATGGGTTTGTCAGGGTCGCGTTTTATCTTTTCTCTCAGTGACCTTACCTTTGATATAAGGAGCATTGAGTCAAAGGTCCTCTTGAGTGACTTGCTCTCAAACCCCTGCATCATCATACCGCCGGCGTACTCTATCTTCTCTCCGGGCTTCAGGTCAGACGGCAGGTTCTTTGAGAAAGTTGATATCCATTGCTGCCTGTCCCCCATAGTAAGAAGAATATATATATAATTGCCAACATCAATGGATTCCACGACAGTTCCTATATGGGAATCCGGGGTCTTTATTGGAGTCTCTTCCTTTACAGTATCTGACTTTGGTTTTTCTTCGGCATATCCTGCAACAGATAATGGCAGTATGAGAAGGACTATAAGTGCTATTAATTTATATTTCATATTTACGGTCTCCTATATAGTGCTTTTATCAGCCATAATTTATTAACAGTTGACGCATCTATCTTGGTTATACCTTCTGAAGCCGCTGCCGCTATCCGGATGGCGCTCCCCGTGGCATCTAATCCTGCATCCACCTCGGAAGTTGGTCGCCTCGTGCCGGTATAGCGGAGGATTGCCAGAGCCGATACCGCTGACGATATCTGTATTGAAGTGGATAAGGTGATGGCCTGTGTTGTCCTGAGAACCCGCCTGTGTGGCGCTAACGCCGTGCGGGTCGTGGCAGGTAAAACACGCGGTTTCAACACCGCTGTCTGCAAGGTGCGTCTCATGCAGGTAGCTGTTATTGTTAAGCAGGTTGCTTTCACTGTGGCACTTCATACACATGTCATACCATGGCTGACCATTATCCCACCTGCGGTTGTCCTGATGGTCATACTGCCTCTCAAGGAGGAAGTGGTTATCAGAGCCGTGAGGGCCGGCCGGCTCACTCCCGGGAGAACCGCCTGAGACTATATCGGTCTGCCTGCCGTCGCTGTTGTTGTGGCAGTCTGTGCAGAATATCATGCTGCTTTCAGTCAAGGGGCTTCTCAGGCTTGGTACATTTGGATTCTTTCCGATAGCTTCGACAGGGTGATACCCGTTATTTCCGGGGTCGAATTCAAGCCTGACATTTATCTGATTAAATACCCTGTTTACAGGCGCCATGTTCTTTACATTATTATCACCGTGGCATTTATAGCATATCTCATACAGGTTTGTTGCAACGGCCACCTCGAGGCCGGTCGTGTTAATTCCCCTTACGCCCTGGTTTCTCCCTGAAGCAAAAGGAGCGCCGGGAGACGCGGAGTTATTGGCATAGTGCGGGTTATGGCAGTCCATGCACTCTACATGATCGTTTATATCCATGTCCGCAAGGTCCTCCCTGGGTCCGTGAACTCCCACATTATCTCCTATTGGATGATAGTATGTGCTGTTGTTGAAGACATCCTCTATATCAGTATTTGCAGTATTGCCGTCATGGCAGGCAAAGCAGTTGTCTTCTTCAACCATAAAGTTGAGTATCCTTTGGTCGCTCCCTGAGGAGTGAGGGTCATGACAGCTCTCGCAGGCGTTTATAGCCACAGATTGGCCGGTGAACGGGGGATTAGGAGACGCAGCTGTGCCGATATTCCAGTTAACAGTATTAGTGGCTATTTTATGAGAGGTGGGCGTGTCCCAGCCTGCTTTATCATGACATGTCCTGCACAGGTCTGAATTCTGCCTCGTCTTTACGAGGAAGAGGTCATTTGGAGAATGCGGGTTGTGGCAGGATGTGCACTGCACCATGCTGTTTCCATCAAGCTTTACCTCATCATCGGCAGCCGGCATCTTAAGCTCAGAGTTTTGACCGATCAGTGTACCGTCAAGCACAAAGGATACAGGGTGGTCGTCAGTAAGGTCTGTCGCCAGCAGTGTCCGTCCTGCGGGCATGGTTGTCACCCCTCCAGCCATTGTAATATCAGAGCCCCTGCTCAGCACAGATCCGAGTGCTATAGTGCCGTCATGGCAGCTAAGGCAGAGCTTTGCCGAGCCTGTAGGCTGTCCGACACTCGCTTTTATCGAAATGCTCTGATATGTCGTGCCGCCGCTTCCGTAGGTTGTATATATATCACCGGCAAGCGAGCGGTTCCATAGCGGCGGCTGGTCAAGTGAAGCCTTGTGAGGGGTATGACAGAATATGCATATCTCCTCCTCAACCGTAGATTTCACAGTACCAGGTCCTGTAATAGAGAGATTATGCAGGGTATTTGTCACATCATCCCCGTACGAGCTTACAGGTGTAACCAGAAGTATCATGAGACATATGGTAAGTATTCCCTTAAGATATCTCCGGCCTGCCGTCTGCAGAATATCGATCATATATGAAAAACCCCTTCTTCTCAAGATTAATCTCCTTTTAAGTACTGAAAGACCTGTATCCTTCTGTTGTATGTATCAGCCACATATATCATGTCATTGCTGTCGATGAATATCTCCGACGGAAGCCAGAATTCTCCGTACCCCTCTCCCTGATTTCCAAATGCCATCAGTATCCTTCCGTCAGGGTCAAATATCTGCACATTGTCAAACATGGCATCCACTACATATATGTTCCCGTCACTGTCGGTAGCCACGCCTTTTGGCATTGAGAAGTAGCCGGGCCTGTCGCCTGCCTCGCCGAATACGAGTTTGATCTTTCCGTCAGAAGAGAACTTCTGTATCCTGAAGTTGAGTGAGTCGGTGATGATCACATCCCCATCATCAGAGACAGAGATGGATGTCGGGTAATGCAGCCTTCCTTCAAGGTCGCCTCCGCCGCCCCATCGTCCCTTGAACTCAAGGTCCTCAAGTCCGTACCTCATAACCTCTGAACCAATGGTGTCAACAACAAGCAACTCGCCTGTCTTCTCATTGACTGCGATACCGGTAGGTCTCTGCATCAGCCCCTTTCCTATCTTCTTTATGAACCGCCTGCCTCTGTCACCAAAGACATTTACTACGCCCTCGTTTGAGTCTGTTACATATATATTGCCGTTGCTGTCTATGGCAACATCAATTGGGGATGCGGGGCCTTCTCCTTCAAGCTCAATGGCGTAGTGTTTCTTCTCAATTCTGTCATATACATTAACGGTATTAAATTTCTTATCAACGATATAGATCCTGCCTTCATTATCTACCGTTATGCCGTGTGGTGATACAAGAGCGGGTATGCCGGGGCCAAAGAATAATCTCATGAATTTCTTAAGGCCGTTTTCGGATATGTTCAGGTCTTTCGGCCTTGATATGGAGTTTACAAACTTTACTCTCGGGATATCAGGAGGTTTGGGCCATATGATATCAGGCATCGGCCCGGACGTGTCGATATTCTTTACACATCCTGACGAGGAGACAAAGAATGTCAGCATTGTGATTGCCGCGGTGATGTACAAAATATTTGTCAGCCGTTTTTTCTTATGAAAAATATTTTTCATCGATAACACCTTTCTAAAAGAGGGCTCTCTCTATCTTCAAGAATAGCATATTGCCTTGTGTCTCCTGTGCTGAGATAAGGTCCTGCGAATTAGTGAATACGTATTGAAGATTCGCCTTCCAGATCCTTAAGGAGTATGAGAGGAAGGCTGATATCTCAACCTGCCTGTCATCAGTCTCTTCTCCCTTCTGGACTCTATATGAGCCTGATGCGTCAAGTGAAAGTTTTCTCGCAATATGCCATCGAAGAAAAGACCTTGTTCCGTAGGATTGGGCCGTCTCGTCAGTGGACTTAACCCATGTTATCCCGTAACTGCCGGAAATGCCGAGACTTAATCTTCTATGAGGCTTTAAGGAGATGGATTCGGATATGCTCAGGCTATCCCTGGAAATGTCATTTGTATCTGAGCTCTCATATCCCACCCTTGTCCTGCTCCATCTCCAGTCAAGTTCTGTGCCTGCTGAATGTATTGTGCTGTCTGAAAGCTCGCTGTCTCCGGGGTCTGAGAGCGCTTCCTGTGTGGATCTGCTGTATGAGTAGTAGAGGTTCCATATGTTCCACATCCGCAGGTTCGCATTGTATGACTGTCCGAGCAATGCATGGTCAAATGTGTCTGTCTCATTATATGTATAGTCAACAAGCACATCAGTGCCATCGGGTATTGCAGGTATGGGGTTAATGACAACAGCTATACGGCTTATTATGGTAGAGCTTCCGGTCTGTGTCACGCTGTAATGAATGTCCTTTGTATATGTTATAGTGTTTGTCTGGTCGGTAATCACTATAGAGTCTATGACAACATTTTTCCTGTCGAGTATTGTGATGACGCCTGATGTGAGGGTTATATTCTCATCCTCGACATTCCTGAGTTCGTTCTCACTGTTTGAGTCGGCCATGGAGACGCTGTAGCTGTGGTTTGAAATGAGATTAAGTTTGCCGCCGGGCACATCCCTGCTATAGCCGAGCGACACCCCTGAACTGTAGGCCTGGCTCTTGCTGCCCGAGCTGTTGTTTGATGAGCCGCCGGCAGAGAAGGAGGCTGAGAAGTCCCTGTAACGGAAACTGCCGATATTGAAACCTAAAGATGCGTTTTCATTCTGTGCATTATCTGAATCAGAAGAGCTGTAGTTGAACCTGTATGATGACAGCAGTTCTTTGCTGTGGTTCCAGCGAAGGGATTCATTGATCGAATATGATGTCCTGCTGCTGGAGCTGTTGGAAGAACCCTGATACCTTAAGCCTGAGTTAAGGGCGATCTCATTGTTGAATCCATAAGAGTTATTCAGGCCGGCACCGTGAGATGAGCTTGATGATTCATTTCCCCCGGTATTGAACGTGTATTCGCTGTAATCAGCGTCAAATTCGGTCTTGCCGAGGTATCTGTCAAAGAACATGCTTATATCGGCATTGTTCCTTGTCTCTTCATATGGGAAGAAGCCCTCAGCGCTTGATTCGGTGAGCCTATAGCTGATCATGGTCGGAAGTGCCCTGTATTTTAAGTTCAGAATAGCGCTGTATTCATCTTCTTCAGTCCGGTTCTTCTCGGCAAAGGTCGTTGAGGTTGTGGAGGTTGTCCTTCCTGCATTCAGCGTTAGAGTATAATCCTTCTGAGGCAGGAGGGTCAGGCCGGCAAGGTAACCGAGAGTAGTGATGTCCGAGCTGCTCTGGCTCCCACTGTCAGAAGTCGCAGACCTCTGCTCCATCTGCGGCATCATTGCAAGGTTGAACTTTGCAAGAGCGGGATAGATGAGCCATCCTTTTGTTCTTATATCAAGGGTCTCGTAATAGGTCTGTGTGGTATTGTTAGCCTGTCTTGTTCCCACTGAGCCTCCTGTCTGCTGCTGGTTATCAAACTCGTATGATAGAGAGAGGCCGAATTTAGGCATATCTATATCATAATAGGCGCATAGCTTTTCAGGCAGTACACCTGTGATCAATACCACAACAAAGAACATGTGAGCTGCTGAAAACAGCAGTCGAGATGAAGTGTATTTCATAAATTATAAAACTCATAATTATGTTCAATATGTTTTACTGTGAAACCCGTTGCCTGAAGTATCAGACACAATTATTATAGTTACTGTTGTCCGCCTCTGTATTCTGAAGGTGGAGGGCCTGTCCATTCACCAAAAGCAAATACATTGATCTTTCTGTGACCTAATGTATTTCCCACATATACAAGGTATTCAACATCAAAATTCTTGTCTATATATTGACTGAAATATTCTTCATTCTCATAGTCTATATGTATACTGTTGGGAAGGTACATGCTTCCAGGCCCTGTCTGGTATCCGCCGAAGAAGAGGAGCAGATCTGTGGAGTTGATATCAAATATCTGTGTATTTTCAAATGCGGCATCAACTGCATAGAGGTGGTCCTCCCTGTCTATCGCTATCCCTTTGGGCCGTGCGAAATTCCCGATCCTGTCTCCTGCCTGCCCTATCGACTTTATGAAGTTGCCCTCAGGGTCAAATATCTGTATCCTGAAGTTGAATGAGTCTGTCACAAAGAGCTGGCCGTCCTTATCAACAGTAATGTGCGAAGGCCTGTAAAAACTGCCATCCTCCGAGCTTGCCCTATCGCCTCCAATCTCCTGTACTATATCTCCGGAGTCCTTGTCAAAGACAAGGACCTTATTCTTCTTCTGATCAGCCACATACACCTTATCGCCGTATACCGCCACTCCAGTCGGTTTTTCAAGGATCTCCGCGTTTCCGTAAGACTGGATATAATTGTTGCCGCTGTCATAGGCAAGCACCAGTCTGCCCCCGAGGTCGGTTATGTACTTATGGTCATCTTCTGTGACCCATATCCCAAAAGGCGTCTGTGCAACGACATAGTTCTTATCCATAAGATGGTCGAACTTCTTATTTTCAAGGTCTATGATTATGGTTGCCTTCTGGGTCTTGTCTGTTACATATATCTTCCCTTTTGAACTTGCTATACCGACCGGCCTTGCGAGCCTCTTCTTTGCGGCAGCCTCTCCATAAAGATATTTGCTCATTCCACCCTGTTTAACTCCGATATCGATCTCATCATTGAGGGACATGAGGAACTGGAGCTTTGGAGACTGAGGCAGCGGCGGGATAAAGAAACTCCCTCTCTCCTGTTTCTCCACAGAAGCACATCCTATTAAGAGAATTGCTACTAATACATAAAGTGCCTTTTTCATAGATATCACTCCTTTATTTTACTGTATCAGGTATCTGGCCATATGTTAATAACCATAAAGAGTGCAACTACTGTGCCAAAGGAAGATAAGAATGCAGTTATAAAGAGTGAATATTTAAGCAGCCTTAGAACCGGCTGAAAAGAGTCTTTAATTTTTGGATCAGTCATAATTTCTCCACCAGGTCCTTATGATAAATGAATGTTACATAGGTTTGTAACTGTAGAAAAAATGTCACATTGGTTTATTGCATAGGTCTATAACATATTGGAACTTAGATATATTCTTTTTAACAGACAGGCCTTCCCCATTATGGGGCTTATTTGGTACATATTTAAAGATAGTGCTTAGAAATGATTAAGAAGAGCAGTGTGCCATTGGTATATTACATTTTGATGTGGTTATTAAAGAGTTCCCTGAAGCTCAGCGGGGGATCTATTACTTTTATGCCCATGCAGCCTTTATTGTCATTTACTGTTTCAGGCCCCCATATTATTTCACAGGTCAGGTTCAGGGTGTCGCCGCCTATAGGGTTCGTAACGATCATCCTGAGTGCTTTGTCTCTGGATTCAAGTATCTTTACCGCCAGTGCATGGTCATCTGTCCTGTATGCAAGGCCGCCTTTTGAGAAATTATCTACAATACCTGTACATATCTTCTCATTTATGAGGGCAACAGAGCGCAGTCGAGTTGAGAACCTTTCTGCCTGCCTCCTATCTGTCTTTAATTCGTTCTTAAGCATTTTCTTTATTAGTTGTTTCTTTATTAATTATTAAATGTAAAAAGGAGGTGATGACCGTTGTCACCACCTCCCTTTACCTTTAAACTGCAGAGGCAGTTATTATTTATCGTGGCATGTGAGACAAAGACCTGAAGCTGTACCGCCCTGTGCTACAGTCTGGCCAACTCTGAGGAAGTTAGTGCCAGGCTCTGATTCCTGGTTGTGAACGTCGTGACAGCTTGAGCACTGTACCTTGTTGCCGAGGTCAAGGACATCTTCAATCGAGCCGCTTGAGCCCATTACTGTAGCAAGTGCATTAAGCTTTGTGTCAACAGCCGGGTCAAATACCATTGAGATAGGGTGAGTGCCCCTCATGGTGAGTGATCCTGCAGCTCCTTCAGGAATTACGAGAGCGCCAAGTGAGGAGTCCTGCAGGGTACGCATTGTGTCTGTTCCTGTGTAGCTGTCAAACCTGTCGATAGCTGTTGAACCGTCATGGCAGCCGAGGCAGAGCTTGGATATTCCGCTTGGCTGTGCATCCTGTGTTCCGGTAGTGTCAAATGAAGCACTCCATGCTGCGTCATACATTGTATAACTTGTTTCAGTGGTTGCATCGCGGTTCCATAAGAGGCCGCTAAGATACCTGTCATCTGCCTGCTTATGATCATGAGGTACGTGGCATACACGGCAGAGCTCGCCGGTCTGGTTCCATGTTGTCTCTGTTTCAGCACCGGTACCCCTGACTGTGATGCCGTCTGTAAAGTCATGCGCGCTTCCTACGATACTTACACCGTTGCCGACTGCCATTGCGGTGCCGGAAAGGCCTAATGCGAGTACTGCTACTGCTAATAACATTAAAAATTTTTTCATTTTGTTTCCTCCTTTATAGGTTTTTAGTCTCGCTGACTAACTTTGTTTTCGTTCGTGCTTTATATAGAGCAAGCGGCATGCCAATGAAAAAAAGGCTTTAAATCAATGTGGTTTGAGATCGGCCAAGATAATTCTTTGCACATATTGCAAGGAAGATTGCAGTTTTTGCAAAAAGAGGAGAGGCAAGAAGATGCTTTACAGTTGAAGGTATATGTATAAATAAGGTCAGGGTCATAACATTGGATTGCAGGCGCTTATGCCCGCAGCATAAAAACGAGGAAGGTTACTTGAACTGTGCGTTGATGCCGGTATCGCTGCTGGCCTGTACAACAACCTTGCCGAGGCTTATATCACCGAAACCCTCATGCCATGCCCTCACCTCATAAGAGCCTGCCGGTATATCAATGATAGAGAACTCTCCCTTTTCATCTGTTACAGCGGCATATGGGTGGTTGAATATATGTACATATGCACGCATCCAGGGGTGGGGGTTGCACCTGATCGTCATGATGCCGAGGCCCTTCATCTCTCTCTCCACATCCATCCCCTTTGTCGGTATGGCTATGTTGTAGGTTGTTCTGCCCCGTATATATCCGTGAAAGTTATGAAGGACCGGATCGGTATTTTTGTTGATGACCTTATTGCCCAGATACCCTACACTCACAAGAGGCTCAAAAGCGCACACTATATTATCTATTGCGACCGGATCGAGCGGGGTCTTTCTTCCTTTCTTTATATCTGCGAGGTAAACCACAACATTCATTATCTCTTTATCAGGGCTGATAAGGTATTTCTTTGCGGGGAGCGTGTCTCCGCAGAGGCCTTGCTCAGAAGTAAGGGTCAGGGTCTCGTCTTCAGGAACATCCTCTCCTTTATACAGGGCTTTGCCTGATATGCTTCCTCCGTTCTCAAATTCGATCACCTCGTATTTCCACTTTGATAAGTGCTTCATCATCTGCTGCCTTGTGCCCAGAAGCTCGTCAGAAGCAGCCGGAGCAGGTAGAAATATAATGAAGGTAGCCAGAACAAGTGATACGGCCGTCATAACCGCCCGGCCCCGGACTCTGCTGTTTTTCATTTTTATTATATTCATAAACCTTTTTCCTGAATAAAAGATATTGCAAGAAGCGCTCCAGATTCGGCCGGAAGCAAAAAAAATACCATCTTATCAGTAACGCAGGCCTTCTGACATCTTCAATAATGACTGTAACTGCAAGTGAAGTTTGAAGAAGCGGGTAGCGCTGAGAAAGGATCTTTACCGGTTATTTCCAGAAAGTTGTTGGCACATAAAAGAGAATACCCGGCAATACAGGTGTGAGGTTTTAATAATGTTCTAATAATGTCCCATGATGTGGCAGGGCTGTCTTTTTTGATTTTATTGTTATTTTTCAGTCGGCTATGACAGGGAGTTTTTTATTGTTGGGGCACTGTCTCTACACTTCTTTGGGCTCACGGGCCCTTGATAACATCAGGGCCTGAAAAATATATTTCACCGGCCGGCACTTCTCAAAAAAAATATTCTGAGTCTTTTCAGGCTCTTTCCTTATATTTTCATATCCTGAATTTCTAAAAATATTTGTCTGGCATCAATCTTGCCATTACATGTCACACATGAAATCATCAATCCTGATAGTAGAACATGAAAAGATCGTCCGTGAGGGACTTGTGAGAGCCTTGTCAAATTCGTACAAAGCATATCATGCATCTCATTGTAATGATGCTATCGAGATAATCGATAATAATGCTGAGATACGGGTTGTGATCAGTGACATCAAGGTTCCAGACGAGGCGGACGGCTTTGAGATGCTTGAGAAGATACGCAGAAGGAATGAGAAGATACAGGTGATATTCATAACAGCCTTCTACTCTATCGAATCAGCTGTAGAAGCGATACGCAAAGGAGCATTTGACTATATTGCAAAGCCTGTTGATCTAAGACAGCTTGAGACCAGTATTAAGAATGCCATTGACAATATATAGCAGGATTGGGGAAGAACCAATACAAAAACTGAAGCAAAATGGAGGATTAAAATGAAAAAGTTAGTTTTAGTTATTCTGGCAGCACTTCTGATTATGCCAGTAATGGATGCTGATGCAAGGAAGAAAAAGAAGAAGAAGTCTGGAGGGTACAAGGTTGTAGAGGTGACAAATGGTGGAAGCATTTCAGGAAAGGCTGTATTTGCCGGAGCTGCTGTGCCTGCGGATGAGACCCTGACGCTTACTTCTGAGCAGAGCCTCTGCGGAGACACTCTCCCGGCAAAAAAATATGTTATCAATGGCAGCAAAGAGATCAAGAATGTGGTTGTATTTCTTGACGGCATAAAAGAGGGCAAGGCTGTTCCTGAAGAACCGGTAGTGATCGATAACAAGACATGCGCTTTTGAACCTCATGTCTCTATCGGGTACGCTGGCAAGGGCAAGACCGCCAAGATCATCAACAGCGATCCTGTATTTCACAATACCCATTCTTACATCGCAGGCAGGACAATATTCAACCTCGGACTTCCTGATCAGGGTTCACAGGTAGAGAAGCCGATGAAGAAGCCCGGTGTTATGGAGGTAAAGTGTGATTCCCACCCATGGATGCTCGGATATGTATATCTTTCAGGTCATCCCTATGCGTCTTTAACAGATGAAAGCGGCGCTTACTCAATAGGAGACATACCTGCAGGTTCATACAAGGTCAAGGCGTGGCATGAGGCTCTGGGAACGATAGAGCTTGGAGAGGTGACTGTAGAGGCAGGCAAGACAGCCTCCCTCAATGCAGAGTTTAAATAATTAAATGAGCACTTTGCCCGCAGTGCAGAGACGCTGCGGGCAAAGGTTTATGTTTATCGGATGTATAAACAAGAGAAGCTAATTAATTAATGATAAAAAAACATCTACAGGAGAGGGGCAGGTTTGCAGAATAAAGCATTTCAGGTGGTAATACCAGACCACAAATACTGGAGACAGAATATAAAGTGTCAGACAGGTTGTCCTGTTGATACTGATTCAAGGGGTTACGTCAGGGCTATTGCTGATGGTGACTATGAGAAGGCCTACTGGATAGCGAGAACTCCAAACCCGCTGGCATCTATCTGCGGCAGAATATGCGCGGCTCCGTGCGAGCTTGCGTGCAGAAGAGGATGGATAGACTCTGCGATCTCGATAAGGGCGTTGAAACGTTTTGTAACTGAGAAATACGGTGTTGAGGTTTATGCTGACAAGGATAAATTTGTCCATACATTCAAAGATAGGATTAAAAGTAACGGCAAGGGAATCTTAGGTGACGCGAAAGAGACAGATAAGCCTGTATCAATTATAGGTGCCGGGCCTGCAGGCCTTACCTGTGCGCATGATCTGGCGCTTATGGGCTATAGACCGGTCATTTATGAGATGGAGAAGGTGGCAGGCGGCATGACCGTGGTAGGCATTCCTCCATACAGGCTTCCAAGGGAGCTGATCCAGGCTGAGATAGATGCGATAAAGGCGCTCGGTGTTGAGATCAAACTTGGAGTTCAGATAGGCAGGGACATAACCATTAAACAACTCTACGATGAGTCAGAAGCGGTGCTTATTGCTGTAGGCGCAAAGAAGTCCAGAATGATACCTATGGAGGGTGCGGACAGTAAAGGGGTTATCGGAGGTGTTGATTTCCTTAGAGATGTCTTCACCGGAGAGGATGTGAAGATAGGGCCTAATGTGGTTGTCATCGGCGGAGGCAATGTCGCTTATGATGTCGCAAGGACCGCAAGGAGGCAGGAGGGCGTCAAGTCTGTTTCTCTTGTCTGTATAGAAAAACCCGAGCAGATGCTTGCTGACAGAATAGAGATAGAAGAGGGTGAGGAAGAGGGTGTTGAGAGGATAAACAGCTTCGGCCCTCAAGCGATCACTGCTGATGAGAACGGTGCTGCAAGGACCATAACCTTCAAGAAATGCCTCTCTGTCTTTGATACTGAGGAAAGGTTTAATCCGAGGTATGATGAGTCAGAGCTCATGACACTGCCGGCTGAGACTATCATGTTCTCAATTGGCCAGGCATCTGACCTCTCATTTCTTAACGAGTCAGGCCTGGATGTAGAAATGACTGATAGGGGTTTGATAAAGACAGATAATGATCAGCTGACCACTTCTCTTGAAGGGCTTTTTGTTGCAGGAGACCTGGCGTATGGGCCGAGGCTTGTTGTCGATGCGGTTGCTAGCGGCAAGAAGGCGGCTGTCCTGATCCACAAGCATATAAGCGGAAAGAGCATTGACTATAGTGTCTCAGAAGAGCATGAGGAAGAATACGACAAAGAGGTCTCATGCAATAATGTTTCACATATTCAGGGGTTTGAAAAGATCGGCAGAATGGAAGTCCCTGCCGCCCCGGTAGACCAGAGGATGAAGAGTGTGTTTGAGGCGGTTGAGACAGGTTTTCTGAGTGAATCGGCAGAGGAGCAGGGTGGAAGGTGTCTGAACTGCGCGGTTAATACGATATTTGACGGTAATAAATGTATTCTCTGCGGCGGCTGCGCTGATGTCTGTCCCGAGTATTGTCTCAGGCTTGTAAGCCTTGAAAATATGAAAGGCGATGAGACCCTGAAAGAGCTTTACAGGAAGAGGTATGGAATGAACCCTGTTGGCAATGGGTCAGCGATCATAAAAGATGAGGACAGGTGCATCAGGTGCGGCCACTGCGCCAATAGGTGCCCTGTAGGTGCGATAACTATGGAGAGGTTTTCATATAAGGAGGTGTTAGCAGATGAGTAACGAGGCCCATAAAAAAGATGGGGTGTCAAGACGGGACTTTCTCGGGCTGGCATCTATGGGTGCCGCGGTGTTGTCATTTATGACTGTTTTGGGCGGGGTATTCAAGATGACAAAGGCGAGTGTCCACTATGAGGAATCAAACAAGTTCAAGATAGGCAAACCGGACGAGTTCCCGGTAGGCACATTGAAGAACCTTAATGAGAAGAATGTTTTTATCTTTTCAGACGATGAAGGGATATATGCTGTATCAAGCCTGTGCACGCATCTCGGGTGCATAGTGACTGAAACAGAGTGGGGTTTTCAGTGTCCCTGCCACGGTTCAAAATATGAAAAGAGCGGCAAGGTTATAGGCGGGCCGGCACCAAAGGCGCTGCCGTGGCTTGAAGTAAGCAGGCATGTTGACGGCAGCCTTGTTGTTGATGCGACAAAAGAAGTTAAGGCTGGAACGAAATTTGCGGTCTGATCTTATTGAAATAAGTTTAATACTAAGGAGAGTTTAATGAGTGACTCAAACCAGTCAGGACTGGCTAAATTCATAGATAACCTAAAGGGGCTCGGCAGTTCCTTTTCCGGCTCATACCTGAGAAGCGGAAAACCCGATTCGGATTTGTCGAGGGCCTCGATAATCTTCAACAACTTCTTTCTCCATATACAGGGAGTAAAGACGCACATAAATACCCTGAGGCCCGGATACACATGGGGGATGGGGCTGATATCATTATTTCTTCTGTTCTTTACACTTGTCTCGGGTATACTGCTGACAATATACTACAGCCCTTCAATAGAGAGCGCCTACAATACCGTAAAGGACATCAAATATGTGGTCTTTGGAGGAAACCTTATAAGGAACATACACAAGTGGGCAGGCGAGGGGATGATAATCTTCGTCATACTGCATATGGCAAGAGTAATGTATACAGGCTCTTACAAAAAAGGCAGAGAGTTCAACTGGGTCATAGGGATCGTTCTTCTTGCTCTCACATTCGGGATAAACTTCACGGGATACCTTCTCCCTTGGGACCAGCTGTCATACTGGGCACTTGTTATTGGTGCAAATATAGCTAAGTCTGCCAATGAGATCACCGACATTTTCGGCCTTACGCAGTTCTTTGATATGGGAACACTTCAGAAAGAGATGCTGCTTGGAGGTTCTATTCCGGGAGAGGCAACACTTCCGAGAGTTTACTTCCTACATATAATGCTTCTGCCCCTTATAATGGCATTTTTCCTCGGAGCTCATTTCTGGAGGATAAGAAAAGACGGAGGACTGACAAGGCCCGAAGAGTTTGTACCAAGGGTGAATGAAACAACCTCTGTTAAGAAGGGTGGCATATTCACAAAGAACAAGACCTACGGGCTTATGGAGCTTGCTCAGGGCAGGACACCTGCAGTTGACAATGACGTTGAGAATACGGTGATGAGCTGGCCGAACCTTATGAGAGCTGAGGTAGCGGTCTTTTTCCTTACATTCGCGGGTATTCTTATCTACTCCCTTTATGTGGATGCTCCGATGAAGGAGCTTGCGAACCCGCTTATCCCGGAGAACCCCGCAAAGGCGCCCTGGTACTTCCTGGGTCTCCAGGAGATGGTCTCATATTCGGCATTTATGGGGGGGATGGCAATTCCGGCTATCGCGATTTTAGGTCTTGGATTGATACCTTATCTTGACAGGGAGCAGCAGTATGTCGGGATATGGTTCTCAAATAAGCAAGGCAAGAGCGTGGCCCTTCAGGCCTTCTTTATAGGTGTAGCCGCACTGATAGGCCTTCTTGCCATAACAATAACCTACGGCTGGTTCAGGAACTGGTGGCCTGATGTGCCTCAGCTTGCGATCATACTGGTGAATCCGGGTACAATCTGGGTTGGATTTACAGTTGTATGGTCCCTGTGGGTGATCAAGAGGACAGGATCCACAAGGATGGGGGCAATTGCGCTCTTTACCCTGTTCCTGCTGAGTTTCATTATTCTGACATATGTAGGCACCGAGCTCAGGGGACCTAACTGGGACTTTTACTGGTCGCGTGATCAGTGGCCGATGCATTAATATTTGATCGAATAAAAGGAGAAATATGTATAGGAGATTGTATTTAACATTATTACTGATAGGTGGCCTGGTGCTCTTTGCCTTTACGCTTCTTGCAGCGGTAAGGGAGATTAATCCTGAGTGGAAGCAGCACCAGGCAAAGTACAAAGATCTGTTTGTCACCAAAGCCGGGTATGATGATGAGCTGGCGGAGAAGGCCCGAAGCTTCAGCACAGGACACCAGCAGATATACCTGAGCAAACTAAAGCAGGTTGACCGCTGTATGAACTGCCATATAGGTGTTGAGAATCCGTTAATGGCTGACGAGGAAGTGCCGTATAAAACACACAGCGGCAGATACCTGGAGGACCATCCCATAGCAAAGTTCGGCTGTACTGTATGTCACGAGGGACAGGGCCGTGCAACTAATAAAAAAGAGGCTCATGCAGTGGAATTGAAGACGCACTGGGATACGCCTATACTGCCGATAAGGTATATAGAGAGCTCTTGTGCCAAGTGCCATGACTCAAAGATGCTGCAGGAGAACGGATATGAAAAGCTGGTCAAAGGCGAAAAGCTTTTTAGTGAGAGAGGATGTTTAGGCTGCCACAAGCTTGACGGTGTCGGAGGTGTTCTCGGCAAGGCGCTTGACGGCATAGGTTCCCAGCCGAAGCACTACTTCTCATTAAAGCATATTGAGGGTGACAAGACGACTTATGCGTGGCTCTTTGAGCATTTTATGGATCCGAGAAAGATCGTTCCTGAGAGCGACATGAGGGTAGTGCTGACAGAAGAGGAGGCTGAGCTCCTTACAACATACGCACTTACAATACGGAATGATGAGGCTCCCAAAATCTACAGGCGTATAGCACATTATAGCGAAAAACCGATGGATGGTGAGGCGCTCTATAAAAAGTACTGTATTGCATGCCATAGTGACGGCAGGTACAGTATCTATGATGAGATCTTTGAGAGGACCATCCCTGCAATCATGAATCCTGCCTTCACAAGGAGCATAAGTGATGAGCATATGCAGGAGATAGTAAGGGACGGCAGGGCCGGTACTGAGATGACCGCATGGAACAAAGACGCGGCAGGGCTTTCCGATTCTGTGATAGAGAAGATCGTAGAGTATGTTGCAAGGAACAGGCCGGATGAGAAGCCGGAGCCATTTAACCTTGCAGGATTTATTCCGGATGTAAAGCATGGTGAAGACCTTTACAATGTTCGCTGCGCTCTCTGCCACGGCGAGGACGGCAAGGGCGGCAGGCGCCTGCTCGGACTCAACCTGAGGACCAAAGGTGACGATTCAGAGTTTATCGCGCTCACAGTCCGTGACGGTAGGCCGGGGACTCCGATGGTGCCCTTCGGCATTAAAGGTGTGGGACTTGCCGACAGGGATATCGCAGATATGACAGCTTATGTAAAAACACTTACAGGTAAGAAATAGATCTTGGAGAAGAAAATGGAGATAAAAGATATGGAAGGACCGGAGAGAACTTTTAGGATGAAGGCGCTTATGCTGTTTGCCCTTATTCTGTCACTCATCTTCATACCGCTTGCTCACGCTGAGGAGGAGGAATATGATGATGAATATGATAAGGAATATGAAGCAATAGTAGAGGCAGGCAGAAAGGCCTATGGCGTAAGGTGTGAGATATGTCATGGAGAGAAGGGAGACGGCAAGGGATTGGCCGGCCTTATAAGACGCTCTGAGATGAGCGGAAGGGTGCAGGTGATCTACCCGTGGGACTTTACCCGTGCGGTCTTCAGGTTCCGCAGTACGCCATCGGGATGCATGCCGAAGGATGAGGATCTGCTGAATATAATCTCAAACGGCATCCCCATATCGCTTATGCCTCCGCACAAGCATATACCGCTTGAGGAGAGGGAGTCGATAGTACAGTACATTAAGACATTCTCGGATTACTGGGAAGAGGCAGAGGAGTATGAGGATGAAGAGGAATGTGCTCCGATAAAAGTTGATAAGCCCGAATGGGTCGGCACCACAGCTTCTGTTATAAGAGGGAAGCATATTTATGAAAGCATGAAGTGCTGGGAGTGCCATGGGCATACCGGGACCGGAGACGGCCCGAAGGCACCGGAACTCAAGGACGACTGGGGCAGGACTATGCTTCCCTTTGATTTTACTTCAGGTGAGCTAAAGAGAGGATCAAGCCCTGAAAATGTTTATATAACATTCTCAGGAGGCCTTGACGGTACAGGAATGCCCTCTTACTCAGATTTCCTAAAAGAAGAGGAGCGTTGGCATCTTGTCTCATATACGCTAAAATTAATGGAGAAGAAGCATTGATCTTTGAATCATTGTAATTCGTAATATTAATGTGAAAGTGATTCACCTCCCTCTGCTTTCACATTGCTGTCTGTGAGGGCTTTCTTGCAGGCCCTCACAGACAGCATATATAAATGATATGGAAAAGGAATAATGTTATGCCTGAAATTACAATAAAAAGGCCAATTCCCATCTATTCATTTCCGTTGTTTCTGTGTCTCTTTGTACTTATCGGTTTTTTGATCGACTGCGTATCTCCTGTAAACTCTTCCGCGCTGATTATGCTGAAGGAAGGAGACCCCCCTAAAGACATATTTTTGCCTGATATCAACGGCAGGCGGATCAATGTTTCAGAGAACTTCGGCAGTAAGCCTGTGATAATTGTCTTCTGGAAGCTGACAATGAATAAGGCACTGCTCAATTATTCTCTGGATGAGCTTCTTTTTCTGCAGAAATACTATGAAAGCTATCATGATAAGAACGGGCTTGAGATCTTTGCAGTATACGAGCCTGTGGACCATGGCGATGTTCCTGAAGAGGAGATAGCTTCCGTAAGAAACCTTGTTGAGACCAACGGTATAAAATTCCCTGTGCTTATAGACAGTGAATTTAAAGTCTTCAAGGAGTATGGTGTTATTGTCCTGCCCTCAACCGTAATGGTTTCAAAGGCAGGGGATATAAAGTCCATATATCCAAGCTTTCCTCTGTCAGCACGTTCCGTGTTTCCCGGCATGATAGAGGACCTGGTTGGTGTCCATAAAAGAATTCATGCCGAAAAGGCGGTCAGAAAGAAAAAAGAGGATTCCAGGGCAAAACACCTTTATGATTATGCCCTGCAGATGAGTAAGAGAGGGCTGCCCGGACAGGCGCTTTCCGCTCTGGACAAGTCAATGGACCTATATCCGGATGATACACGTTCACACAACCTGAAGGGGATAATTCTATGGGAAAAAGGGCTGCATGACCTTTCTATGGAGGAGTTCAGGGAAGCTATCTCACTGGATAAGAGCAATATTTCTGCTCACCTTAACCTGGCAGTCATCTTTATTGAAAAAAAAGATTATGAACTGGCTGAAGGGATACTGCAGGTTACTCCGCCGGCTGAAGAGAGTATGAGGGTAAGGGCGCACCATCTGATGGGCGTGGTCTATATGAAGACCAACAGGATAGATCAGGCGATAAACGAGTTTGAGAAGGCGTACTCTTTATTTAAGGGCAGACTGTCTGAACCGCATGAGGCATCCCCTTCCATTTATTCTGTTGAGATATCCGTTCTTCACGGGTTATCTGTTCTTTACGGCAGCAAGGGTGACCATAAGAAATCGCTTTCAATGCTGCATAAGGCATTTCATGAAGCGCTCGGACTCGGGCATTCAGTCTCAGTAGACCACCTGGCAAAGAGAATCGACATGATGATCTATGAATAGAGAGGGTCATTTCAAGGCAGTGCTGACAGGTTCAGCAGTTATAGCTCTGGTCATGCACTTTTTCTCAGGTGCGGCCCTCTCCCTTGAACCGCAGTCAGGGCAGGGTATGAACTATAGCCCGAAGTTCGAGTCATCTGAGGATTTTATGGCACATTTAAATGAATCAGAAACATGTGCAAACGCGCGGTGCCATGCTGACCTTGCTACAGGTGCGGAGACGCTGCATGACCCTGTCTCAAGCGGCCAGTGTACAGAATGCCACATGGAGGATGAATATCCAAACAGGTTCGGGCTGGAGCTTGACCAGAGAACAAACTGCTCGAACTGCCATAAGAATATGGAGCTTAAGATACAGACAAGCATATCTGTACACGGCCCTATTGTGAACAGGGACTGCTCATCCTGTCATGACCCGCATGACTCTGACCAGCCTTTCCTTCTCAGGCAGTCATATAATAAGCTTTGCCTGTCATGCCACAAACTGGCAAGCTTTAATTCTGAATCCTTTATGCATGAGCCGGTGAAGGACGGCAACTGCGGGCTCTGCCATGACCCGCATGCATCAAACTTTAAGGCGAGGCTCATAGATTCCGGGTTTAACCTGTGCATTCCATGCCATGAGAATATGGTCGAGGGAATGACAGAGGAATACATACATAAGCCGATCATAGAATCAGGCTGCAGCAGCTGTCACGACCCGCATTCAGGTAGCAATAAACTTCGTCTTAAAAAATCAGAGAGCCAACTCTGCTTCAGCTGCCATCAGGATAAGAAGAGTGAGGTGGAAAACTATGAGCATAAACACAAGCCCGCAAGCGAAGGAGACTGCACAGCCTGCCATTCACCGCATTATTCAGATAAAAAAGGCCTGCTCATCGATAATGTCGACACCCTCTGCTACAATTGCCATAAACAGACAGAGGAGTGGAGAGACAGAAAGTATAAACATGGCCCTGTAATTCAGGGTAACTGCACCGCATGCCACAATCCGCATGGATCAGACAACCCCTTTATTTTAAAACTGGCATTTCCGCATAAGTTCTACTCTGAGTATGAAGATAGCAAGTACAGTCTATGTTTCTTATGTCATATCAAGGCGCTTGTGACAGCTGAGGAGACCAGGACCATAACAAGCTTCAGAAATGAAGAGGTGAATCTTCACGCTCTGCATGTAAAGCAGAAGAAGGGCAGGACATGCCGGGCATGTCACAATGTGCATGCGTCTAATCAGGACGGCAGGATCCGCGAGAGCATACCATTCGGGAGTTACAAAATAGAACTCAAATATTTCAAGACAGAGAACGGCGGCAAATGTATATCAGGATGTCATGTCGAGAGGGGGTACGACAGGCTGAGTAAAGTGACTAACGCAAGAACAGAAATCAAGAAGTGACCCGGCATTTAGACCGGGTGTAACTGTTTGTACAGAATAAAAATTATAAAAAACGGCGGTGAATATGAACGACAATCAATTAGGCAAAAGGATCAAACAGGCAAGAAAAAAGGTAGGCTTAACACAGATGAAGCTTGCCAAGAAGATAGGGGTTGCTTACCCGACTCTAAACAAGTATGAGAATGGACACAGGACTCCGGATTCAATGCTGCTTGCAAACATGGCTGATATTCTCGACTGTGACAGCGGATGGCTCCTTTCCGGGAAGTCAGCATTTAACGGAGATGTTGAGTTGTCTGAGATAGTGAATATACTTCAGAACGATCTTCCGGAGGCCAAGGAGTTCGTGCTTATGGTGCTCAAGGGAAAGAAACAGGTCAAAGAAGGACTCATTGGAATTCAGGGTATTATTGAGAAGAAGGTGGTCTCAACTCTTCAGTGCAGCTGAAGCGCAGCCTGTATGACCAGCCCTAAGGCGGGGATATCATAAGGCCCTTTATCTTCTCATCTTCTGAATCGATGGTAAGAAAGACTTTGCCTGCGGTATCTTTGCCGAAATGAGAAAAGGCTGCTGCAACAAGATAGTCTATCGACCTGCGGAGGTTTGAGTCGCTGCTGCTGCTCTCAACCCTTCCTCTCCAGACAGGCTGGGAGGTCTTTGAGAGCCTTTTGGAGCTGAAGAGCTTCAAAGTAAGGTGTTTGGTATATAGCATCTCAGTGTTTGTGCTGCGGCTGCTTTCCAGCCGGTTATTGATTGGGTTCAGCTTATAGCTGGTCTCTGTTGAGGAGACCGCCTTTTCCGTATCCATGCCGTACTCAAAAAGCATCACATAATCAGCATTGGAGAGGTTCTCTGCAGGGATGTAGCCATGATTTGCAAGGGCCTTATTTATCTTCTCTTTGGTCTCAGACTTAAGCAACAGCCCCTCAGAACCTTTCTTCGTGTAGACCAGAATCCTCTTGCCGGTAATAGAGAGGGTCTTTGCATCAAGCTGTCCCTGCACATACAGGTCGTAGCTGTCCAACTGGCCGGCGCATGCCGCAAATAAAAATAAAACTCCGGCCATTGCGGAGACCTTCAGGGCTTTAATGATTTCTGTTTTAGACATAATGATAATTGTAAGCTGTAAAGATTGTCGGGGTAAGGTATTCAAGGTATGGTCAATGTAAGGCGCCTACCTGCTGTAGGAAGTGCCTATAGGCTTGCCACCAGGCCGGGAGCCGCCCTTTAGCATCTTCTCAAGTTCCTCGGGCAGAGGAGATGTGGTCATAGCCTCCTCATGGGTTATATTCCCCTCTCTGACCAGCTTCTGCAGCGCCTGGTTCATGGTCTGCATGCCGTATTTTGACTGCCCTGTCTGCATCATTGAGTAGATCTGCTCGACCTTGCCCTCCCTTATAAGGTTCCTGATGCCGGGGGTGGGGACAAAGACCTCAGCTGCCATACAGCGCCCCCCTCCTATTTTAGGAAGAAGGTTCTGGGATATTATGCCCTCAAGAACAAAAGAGAGCTGCACCTTTACCTGGTCCTGCTGGCCCTGCGGGAAGATATCCAGTATACGTGTTATGGTCTGCACAGAGGTGTTGGTATGAAGCGTTCCAAAGGTAAGGTGGCCTGTCTCAGCGATAGTAAGCGCGGCTTCAACCGTTTCAAGGTCTCTCATCTCACCAATAAGCACAACATCCGGGTCCTGTCTCAGGATGTAGCGCAGTGCATTTTTGAAATTTGCAGTATCAGAGTTGACCTCTCTCTGGTTGACGAGGCACTTCTGGTGATTATGAAGAAACTCTATCGGGTCCTCAATTGTAATAATATGGCCTGAGTGCTCCTTGTTTATCTTGTCTATTATGGCTGCAAGGGTGGATGACTTACCGGAACCTGTTGGCCCTGTCACAAGGATGAGTCCCCTTGGTTTATTGCAGAAATCTTCACTTACGACCGAAGGCAGCCCCAGCTTATCAAATGGCATTATCTCATACGGGATCGTTCTGAGCGCTGCTGACATAGCCCCTCTCTGCATGAACATATTGGCCCTGAAACGGCACAGCCCCTTGACACCGAAAGAGAGGTCGAGCTCGCTCGTCTCTTCAAACGAATGCTTCTGCTTGTCGGTAAGAACGCTGTAGAGAAGCGACTTGGTCTCCGGCGGCCCGAGTATAATATCATTGACAGGTATGAGCTCACCGTCAATCCTCATACGGGGAGGAGAGCCTGAACTTATATGAAGGTCTGACCCGCCTTTTTTGACCAGAATTTCAAGAAGATCATATAATGATGGAGCTGACATGTATTAATTTTAAGAGTTTATTCAACAATTTTCAACTTAATTATCATTGCGCTTTAAGAATCCTGCCTGACAGGCTTTTCTCTATCTCTTCTTCATCGCAAGAAGGCATGGGTACATTATCAAAGAGTCTCCATGATTCTGAGTGTTCTGCAGATGAGTCCGGCTGCAGGAGTGTAAGAGGGGCGAGCGTCTCCATCTCAAGCATGAAATGATTTGTATAGGTCTCGTATGATACGCCGAAATCAGGATAAACGGCTTCATGGTGGTGTCTGTAGCTCTTTATGAAGAGGTGATTGTGGTTAAAGTATGCGGCCCATCCCTCTTCAACAGGCATCCCGAGTTTAAACGGAACCTCTGCTTCAGGGTCCTGCATTAATATGATGAACCTCCTGCCTAATGTTATGCGCGGGTCAGTAAGGTCAGAGTATGGCCATAGAGATATTACGCGGTTAGGAAGCAGCCCTGTATCATTGCTGGTCTGCGGTATCACCTCCTTGCCCCCTTCTGCCATTGCGGTAAGGCTCCAGATAGAAAGCTCAACAGGTGTTTCACTTTTATTAATTAGGCGGTGAAGGATATTAACCCCAGTGCTTTCAGGGGAAAGGGTTATCTCCATCTCTTTTTGTATGCCTGTCAATGCTTCAGTATCCTGAGATACCTTTATCCCGTCCTTTATCTCCTGCCACTTAACAGGACTGTTGTCAGGCACATAGGTGCGCTCCTTATCTTCGGGGCTGTGCCATAAACGGTGGCCGCCGTATATCCTCCACTCATCTCCGCCGGTAAGACCTTTCTCTGACTCAACAACACACAGCTCATTCTCTTTTTCGACAAAACCATACCTCATTATCCTCGGCCCGATATCGGTCGTAATGACAAGGTCAACGATACCGTTTGATATCTGTAAGCAGTTGTCCCAGCCCTCAAATTGGGTCTGTTCTATTTTGGTTTCCGTCATAGTTTTAAATTATACATTTAATTTAGTTGTCGTTTCTTTCAAAAGTTAACAAAAAACAGGTAAACAGGGTTAATTTCTTATATTTCATGGTAGTTGATCTGATGACTCAAAACTTACTTGCCAAACGGGTTTAATATATACATATATAATTATCCACATTTTCTAAAAGACTTATACACGGCAAAATCCTATTAAAATCAAGGGTTTTTATAAAGTTTATTTTTTGCTTGACATACACTATATATTTTGGTTTAATTTCCTATCCCCTCTAAATAGAGTATAAAGTTATAATAACTGAAAATGCTCTATTGGTAACCCGCAGCACATTGTACTGCATTATTATAGGGGATAATTAAGCATTTAATTATTAATCTTTTTAAATATTCAATAAGGAGAAGTTATGGCAGAACTACTATCGGGCAAGCTTAATCTTACACCAAATGCGATGAAAGTCATACAGAAGCGCTACCTGAGAAAGAATGAGGAGGGCAAGGTCATTGAGAATCCTGATGACATGTTCATGCGTGTATCAAGGGTGATCGCAGCTGCCGATCTTAAATACGGCAAGACCGAGTCAGAGGTGAAGCAGACAGAGGATGAATTCTACGACCTGATAACATCATTGAAGTTCCTGCCTAACAGTCCTACCCTCATGAATGCCGGAAGAAGGCTTGGGCAGCTCTCAGCCTGCTTTGTGCTTCCTGTGGAGGACTCTATGGAGTCGATCTTTGAGGCTGTAAAGAACGCCGCACTGATACACAAGTCAGGAGGCGGTACAGGCTTCTCTTTCTCAAGGCTGAGGCCGACAGGAGATATCGTCGGCTCTACCAAGGGAGTTTCATCAGGCCCCATATCTTTTATGACTGTATTTGATTCAGCGACTGAAGCGATAAAGCAGGGCGGTACCAGAAGGGGTGCCAACATGGGCATGCTCCGTGTTGACCATCCTGACATTCTTGAATTCATCACATGCAAGGATGACAAGACCAAGCTGAATAATTTTAATATATCCGTTGCGCTGACAGACGAGTTCATGGATGCGTTCAAAAAGGATGAGGAGTATGATGTTAAGAACCCTCATGACGGCAAGGTAGTGAACAGGCTCAAGGCCAAGGATGTCTTCAGCCTTATTGTGGATCATGCGTGGCGGAGCGGAGAGCCGGGTATTATCTTTCATGACAGGGTGAACAAGGAGAACCCCACCCCTGAAATGGGAGAGATCGAGAGCACCAACCCGTGCGGCGAACAGCCGCTTCTGCCGTATGAGTCATGCAACCTCGGCTCAATAAACCTCTCAAAGTTTGTGAAGACAGAAGGTGTAGAGGCAGGTGACCTGCCCCATGCACGTATTGACTGGGACTCCCTCAGGGATACTGCACGTTCGGCGGTTCATTTTCTTGACAATGTGATCGAGGTGAACAAATACCCGATCAAGAAGATAGAGGAGACGACAAAGGCCAACAGGAAGATAGGCCTCGGTGTGATGGGCTGGGCTGATATGCTCATTATGCTTGGCGTACCCTACAACTCTGATGAGGCCACGGAGCTCGGCACCGAGGTGATGAGGTTCATACAGGATGAAGGGGTTAAGGAGTCTGTGCTCCTTGCAGAGGAGAGGGACGTATTCCCTACATTTGACACGAGCATATATAAAGACAATGTTAAGATCAGGAACGCCACGGTCACTACCATAGCACCGACAGGTACGCTTTCAATAATAGCAGGCTGTTCAAGCGGTATTGAGCCTCTCTTTGCTGTATCATTCGTCCGGAATGTTCTTGAGGGGACAAAGCTCTATGAGGTCAATCCCTACTTTGAGAAGGTTGCCAAAGAGAGGGGTTTCTGGAGCAGGGATCTTATAGAGGAGGTAGCGGAAAAGGGAACGCTTCACGGTATAGAAGGTGTACCCGAGGATGTGGTCAAAACCTTTACTACAGCGCATGATATAGCACCTGAAGACCATGTGAAGATGCAGGCCGCGTTTCAGAAGCATATTGATAATGCAGTCTCAAAGACGGTCAACTTCCCGAACAATGCTACATTAAAGGATGTTGAGGATGTATACCTTCTTGCATACGAGCTGGGATGTAAGGGTTTAACAGTATACCGTGACGGGTCGAGGGATGAGCAAGTGCTCTCAACAGGCCAGACAGGCAAGCAGGATACAGCTAATGCTGCTGCTGCTGATGCTGAAAAAATAATACCCAAGAAGAGGCCCGAGACCATACAGGGCACTACTACGCTCATGAACACAGGCTGCGGCAACCTGTATGTCACTATAAACAAGGATCAGGACGGCAACCCGTTTGAGCTATTTACGCGTATGGGCAAGGCAGGCGGCTGTGCATCCAGTCAGGCAGAGGCGATAGGCAGGCTCGTCAGCCTCGCATTCAGGAGCAATATAGACCCTCATGAGATAATGAAGCAGTTGAAGGGCATAAGTTGCCACAGCCCGGCATGGGCAAAGGGCGGCAAGGTATCTTCATGTTCAGATGCGCTGTCAAAGGCGATAGAGAAGTTTAATATAAAGCCGGGAGGCAATGGCAACGGTTCTGACTCTCAACGGCCCGTATTCATGGTAGGTGCCTGTTCTGAGTGCGGAGGAGCTGTTGAGCATGAGGGCGGATGCGCGGTCTGCAGGGACTGCGGATTCACAAAGTGCAGTTAAGTTAAACTGATCAACGTTACTGTAGGGGGCGTGCCTAAAGCACGCCCCTTTTTCATACCACAAAGGAGATAATAATGGCTGACAAACCGAAACAGGTCAAGATAAACATTCCGCCGCACATTCAGGCAGGTGTCTATGCAAACAGCATGGCGGTTGCCCACACCAGGGAGGAGTTCATAATGGACTTCACCCTTATAACACCACCTGCCGGTACGGTTAATGCCCGTGTAATAACAAGCCCGGGACATATAAAAAGGATTATATCCGCGCTGCAGGATAATGTTAAGAAGTATGAGGCACAGTTCGGCTTCATTATGGAGGCTGATGAGCCTAAGGGTAAGGGGCCGATAGGTTTTAACGCTTAGCAGCGGTAATCCTGTCTCTGTTATAATTAATAGTTTTTAAATTTGATCATGAGAGGTTTTTAATGCGTCCCGACTGGGATACCTACTTTATAGAGATAGCAAAGGTCGTATCATCAAGGGCAACATGTATGCGCAGGAAGTACGGCGCTGTGCTGGTGAAGGACAGTGTAATAATAAGTACAGGATATAACGGTTCCCCCCGCGGTATAAAGAACTGCATTGATAAAGGCACCTGCACCAGGCAGGAGCAGAACATACCCTCGGGTGAGAGGTATGAGCTATGTGAGGCTGTACATGCAGAGCAGAACTCTATTGTAAACGCTCCTCCTGAGAGGATGAAGGATGCAACTATTTATGTTGCCGGTTTTGAAGAGGACGGCAGCTTTGCAAACGGAAGGCCCTGCAAACTATGCGACCGCATGATAAGGAATGCACAGATAAAGCAGGTTGTATACCTTAGGCCTGACGGCGGTTTTGAGAAGGTTAATGTTTTTGACACCTGATAAGTACAGGAAATCCCAAAAAACAAATTCCAAATTCCAAATAAATCACAAAAACCAAATCTCAATGACCAAAATAAACTGAGTTGTTTGTTATTTGATGCTTGGAGCTTATTTGTTTTTTGGTGCTTGAGATTTGTAATTTAATAACGTGAGGGTAAATACGACAGTTCATAAAGGCGCCAGGGGTAAACCTGTCGCCATTTTAATTCATGGCCTTGGTGTGGACAAGGGAATATGGATAGACCCGCTCAATACAAAGCTGCTTGCAAAGAATATCCCTTTAAAAGTCATTGCCGCAGAGAGACCGGTTAAGCATGTTTCATCCAGCAGGAAGAAGGTCACAATCGGTGATCTTCCTGAGGGCATAGATAATCTCTGGATGGTTCTTAAGAAAGAGGGCTACAACCTCATTACATGGAGCCAGAAGAGGCCGGTCGGCCATGTTGATATAGCTGTGGCAGAGCTTCACGCGGCTCTTAACCATGCAGCTGAACTCTTTCCCGGAAAACCGATAGCGCTCATAGGCCACAGCAGGGGAGGCCTTATCGCAAGGAAGCTGATGGAGGAGAGGCTTTCAGGAATAAAGGCCCTGATAACCATAGCATCGCCCCACCACGGCAGTTCTGTCTCAAAGATAGGCAGCCGACTCACCCCGATCGCATCTGTGCTTAAGGGTGTGCTGCCCAAAGAGAAGCACACCGCATTGATGAAGACCCTCAAAAACACTACAGATTTCCTCACCGGCGAGGCTTTGAAAGAGCTGATGCCCGGCTCTTCATTCTTCAGGAGGATGAAGGACAAGAAGGTGAAAGGAATAAAGTATCTCTCATTCGGCGGAACCGAGCCGAGGCTCATAACAATTTATCAGTGGAGAAGAGAAGGGAAGGAGATATATCCGAATCCTTTAATAGATATACCGGACACGCTTATGAAGATACTTCCCCCGCCATTGAGGATAAAGGAGATGATACCCGGCAAAGGTGATTCTCTTGTCACTGCCAAAAGCTCGCTTCTGCCCTGGGCCTCCAGGCACTTTGATGTTCCGGAAAATCATATTTCTATCATGTGGAACAAGAAGGTTATTGAGAAGACGATAAATATTCTTAAGAAGCTTTAGTGTAAAAAGGCGATGGTGGTCAAACCACCATCGCCTTATAAAAAACACTGAATTCTCCGATCAATCGGAGAATGATAAAAAACTAATACCTGTAATGCTCGGGCTTGTAAGGCCCTTCTACTTTAACTCCAATATAATCAGCCTGTTCCTGAGTAAGCTTCGTAAGCCTCACACCTATCTTCTCAAGGTGCAGCCTTGCGACCTCCTCGTCAAGCTCTTTTGAGAGGCGGTAGACCTTCTTCTCGTATACATCCTTGTTCTTCCAGAGATCTATCTGTGCCAGCGTCTGGTTGGTGAAGCTGTTTGACATTACAAATGAGGGGTGGCCTGTTGCGCAGCCGAGGTTCACGAGCCTTCCTTCTGCAAGAAGGAATATCGAGTGTCCTTCAGGGAAGATGTATTTATCGACCTGGGGCTTTATGTTCACATGTTCAATGCCCTTGTAAGCAACAAGTTTCTCGACCTGTATCTCATTATCAAAGTGGCCGATGTTGCAGACTATGGCCTGGTCCTTCATTTTGTTCATGTGCTCGATCCTGATGATGTCCTTGTTGCCGGTAGTGGTAACATAGATATCACCTTCGCCGAGAGTGTCTTCAACCGTTGCAACCTCGAAGCCTTCCATTGATGCCTGAAGCGCGCAGATAGGATCCACTTCAGTAACGATGACCCTTGAACCGTATTCTTTAAGAGATGCCGCGCATCCTTTGCCTACATCGCCGTATCCGCATACGACTGAGACCTTTCCGGCCAGCATGACATCGGTTGCACGCTTAATGCCGTCAGCAAGTGACTCCCTGCATCCGTACAGATTATCAAACTTGGATTTTGTAACTGAGTCATTAACATTGATGGCAGGTATCAGAAGCGTGCCGTTGTTCATCATCTCATAAAGCCTGTGAACTCCGGTTGTGGTCTCTTCACTCACACCTTTCCACTCAGGAACGACCTTGTGCCATTTCTGATTGTCTTCAGCAAGAAGCTTCTTTAAAAGTTCATTTATGATCTTCAGTTCTGCATTATCTGTAGGCTCGTCAAGAATGGAAGCGTCCTTCTCAGCATCAAGTCCCCTGTGGATGAAGAGGGTGGCATCACCGCCGTCATCAACTATGAGCTGGGGCCCGAGACCGCCTGGAAATGTCAGCGCCTCGTTTGTGCACCACCAGTACTCCTCAAGTGTCTCACCCTTCCATGCGAATACGGGAACACCTGTAGCTGCTATAGCTGCGGCAGCATGATCCTGTGTTGAAAATATGTTGCAGCTAGCCCACCTGACATCTGCTCCGAGTGCAACCAGCGTCTCGATGAGCACGGCGGTCTGTATGGTCATATGAAGTGAGCCTGAGATCCTGACGCCCTTAAGGGGCTGTTCAGCGCCAAACTTTGTTCTTAGTGATACAAGGCCGGGCATCTCATGCTCAGCGATATCTAACTCTTTCCTTCCCCAGTCGGCCAGGGATATATCAGCGACTTTAAAATCTGTTGTCATTTACTTTCTCCTTTATTGTCAGGGTCTCCTGACGGCACAGCTCTATTTAGTTCTGGATCAAAAACTGCCTATTTGGCATCATTCTTTAATGCTTCAGCCATATTCGTTTCTTCCCAAGGAAAGCCTTCATTCTCTCTGCCGAAATGGCCGTATGCAGCTGTCGGAGCATATATCGGTCGGAGCAGGTCAAGCATCTTTATCAGGCCTCTGGGGCGCAGGTCAAAATGCTCACGCACAAGCTTGATGAGCTTCTCATCATCTATCTTGCTGGTGCCGAACGTATCAATATGTATCGATGTAGGCTCTGCAACGCCTATCGCATAAGAGATCTGAAGTTCACAGCGTTCAGCAAGGCCTGCAGCAACAATATTTTTTGCAACATAGCGTGTGGCATATGCGGCTGAGCGGTCCACCTTTGAAGGGTCTTTGCCTGAGAATGCGCCACCGCCGTGATGCGCGGCACCGCCGTATGTATCAACGATTATCTTACGGCCTGTAACACCACAGTCACCTACAGGGCCGCCGATAACAAAACGTCCGGTAGGGTTGATGTGGAACTGTGTGCTCGGGCTGAGCCAGTCTGCCGGAAGGACGGGCAGGATTATCTCATCCATGACTGCATCTCTAAGATCTTTATACTCTATGTCAGGTGAATGCTGTGTAGAAAGGACAACAGCTTCAATGCCTACAGGTTTATCATCTTCATAGCGAAGTGTCACCTGGCTTTTGGCATCCGGGCGGAGCCACGGCAGTGTTCCGTTCTTGCGGACTTCGGCCTGACGGTGCACAAGCCTGTGTGCGTAGGTGATGGGTGCGGGCATAAGCACGTCGGTCTCGTTTGTCGCGTAGCCGAACATTATTCCCTGATCGCCGGCACCCTGCTCATGGTCATTTGTTTCATCAACTCCCATGGCGATATCTTCAGACTGCTTGTCAATTGAAGTGAGTACAGCGCAGGATTCCCAGTCAAAACCCATGTCTGAATGGTTGTACCCGATATCCTTGATCTTATTTCGCACAACAGTGTTCAGGTCTACCCATGCGTTAGTGGTTATTTCTCCGGAAATAATGACCATTCCGGTATTTACCAGGGTCTCACACGCAACACGTGCAGCTGTGTCTTGTTCAAAGATCGCATCGAGGACTGAGTCTGATATCTGATCTGCAACTTTATCGGGATGTCCTTCTGATACGGATTCGGATGTGAATAGGTAACTCTTTTTCATCGTAAAATCCTCCAGTTAAATGTTGTCATCTATTAAATAATTTTTATATCGTCATTGTCAAGTTAAATAGTAAAATTGCATAGTTACGCAACAAATCAGGGTGTTAATAATGGCCGTGTGATATTTGAATTAATTGAAGCCGGAGAGATGCATGAGTTATATTAAAAGACTCGATTTTTTCTATCGGGATTTATCATGCTGAATAATATTGTCATCAAAAAAGCAAGGGTGCATAACCTCAAAAATATCGATTTGAAGATACCCCGTGACAGGTTCACTGTCATAACAGGGCCGTCAGGCTCAGGCAAGTCCTCACTCGCCTTTGATACCATTTATGCTGAGGGGCAGAGGCGTTATGTTGAGAGCCTTTCCGCTTATGCACGGCAGTTCATTGAACAGCTGCAGAAGCCTGATGTGGATTCCATAGAGGGGCTTTCTCCTTCCATTGCTGTTGAGCAGAAGACCGTTGGCAGAAACCTGCGTTCAACCGTCGGCACTATCACAAAGATATATGATTATCTTAAGGTCGTTTATACCCGGATCGGCAAGCTTAATTGCTACAAGTGCGGAAGCCGCATAGCCACTCAGGGCACCTCCAAGATAGTCGAGTCCATCGCAGCCATGCCTAAGGGAAGGCGTATACAGATACTGTCGCCTGTTGTAATGGGCAGAAAGGGCGAGCACAAAAAAGAGCTGCTTGAAGCGAGGAAGAGCGGCTTCATTAGAGCGAGGATCGATGGAGAGATAGTTGATATAACCAGGGATGTAAAGCTGAACAAACATAAAAGGCACAGCATAGATATTGTGATAGACAGGCTCATCATAAAGCCGGGTATTGAGAGGCACATCTCAACAGCGGTTGCCGCTGCCATAGAACTTAAGGATGTTGTTGTTGTTAATAATACTGATGATGACACTGACATGTTCTTCAGCATGAAGCTTGCGTGTCAGAAGTGCGGGATAAACTATCCTGAGATAAGCCCGCGCTTCTTCTCCTTTAACAGCCCGTTCGGGGCCTGTCCTGAGTGTAATGGGCTGGGGTATATGGGAAGAGAGGAAGAGAAGGGGGAGGCAGAGAGGCTTAAGCCATGTCCTGAATGCAATGGTATGAGATTGCGCAAAGAGGCGCTTGGAGTCACTGTCGGCGGCCTCAACATAGGAGAGCTGTCCTTTATGCCTATCAAGGATATGGCAGCATTTATACAGGGTATCGAACTTTCCGATGTAGAGAGGACGGTCATCTCCAAGGTGCTGAAGGAGATAGAAGAGAGGCTTGATTTTCTGGTGAATGTGGGGCTTGGCTATATATCCATCAGCAGGCCGGCGCTGACGTTATCAGGCGGTGAGGTTCAGAGAATAAGGCTGGCCACACAGATAGGCTCTTCACTTTCAGGTGTTCTTTATATCTTTGATGAGCCGAGCATCGGACTTCATCCCAAAGACTGCGGCAGGCTTATCAAGAGTCTGCTTAAGCTGAGAGATATAGGCAACACTGTAATTGTTGTCGAGCATGACGAGGATACCATAGTGAAGGCAGATCACATAGTTGATATGGGTCCGGGTGCAGGGGTTCATGGAGGAAGTGTTGTTGCCGAAGGCAGCCTTAAGGATATAATTGATAATGAATCTTCACTTACAGGCTCCTATCTCAGAGGCAATGTCTCGATCCCTGTTCCCCTGAAGAGGAGAAGGCCTGATGAGTTCATCAAGGTTGTAGGTGCAGAAGAGTTCAATCTTAGGAATATAGATGTAAGATTCCCACTCAGCCTCTTTACATGCGTGACCGGTGTCTCGGGTTCAGGCAAGAGCACGCTGGTGCTGGATATCCTCTATAATGCGCTTGCAAAGAAGCTGTACAGATCTGAGGCGATGCCTGGAAATCATGAGGACATAGAGGGTATTGATAAGATAGACAAGGTGATCAATATTGACCAGTCACCGCTCGGCAGAAGCCCCCGCTCCAATCCCGCTACATACACCGGGATATTTACCATAATAAGAAACCTCTTATCACAGTCGGTTGAGTCACGGGTGAGAGGGTACAAGCCTAACAGGTTCAGTTTTAATGTTACCGGCGGCCGGTGCGAGGCGTGCAAGGGCGACGGCCTTATTAAGGTGAGTATGCATTTTCTTCCTGATGTATATGTGCCCTGCGATTCCTGTAAGGGTGCAAGGTACAACAAGGAGACCCTTGATATTAGATACAAGGGAAAGAACATCTCTGATGTCCTTAATATGACGGTATCAAAAGCGCTTGAGTTCTTTGAAGCTATTCCGCAACTGAAGAAGAGGCTGACTACCATCGAAAGGGTAGGCCTAGGGTATATAGAGCTCGGGCAGTCTGCAACAACTCTATCGGGCGGTGAGGCGCAGAGGGTCAAGCTCTCAAGAGAGCTGAGCAAGAAGGCGACCGGCAGAACCCTCTACATTCTGGATGAGCCGACCACAGGGCTTCACTTTGTTGATATACAGAAGCTTCTTGATGTCCTTAAGGAGCTCGTTGATACAGGCAATACTGTTATAGTTATAGAGCATAACCTTGAGGTGGTAAAGAGTGCTGACCACATAATAGACCTCGGGCCTGAAGGCGGCGACGAGGGAGGCATGGTTGTGGCAGAGGGAACACCTGAAGAGGTCGCGCAGCATGAGGGGTCTTATACCGGGGCCTTTCTGAAAGAGAAACTTTTTGTGAAAGAGGGATCAACGTGAGACAGTGCAATAGTTCAACAGTTCAACAGCTCAATAGTAAAGGCTTAATAACTTTTATTCTTTTCATGCTTTGTCTTTTTCTACTTTCCGGCTGTACTAAAGAGGAAAGGGTATTTAAGAAGACTCGCGACGTCATGTATACACTGGTTACGATCACGGTTGTTAGTGACTCACCTGAGGATGCGGAGGAGGCGATTAATGCAGGCTTTGATGAGATCAAGAGGCTTGAAGAACTTATCAACTACTACTCTCCTGACAGTGAACTCTCTGCTGTCAACCGATCATCAGGGAAGAAGCCTGTTAAGGTGAGCAAGGATACCATTGATATGATTAGAAGGGCTCTTGAGATATCAGAGTTCACAGGCGGGGCATTCAATCCTGCGATAGGGCCGGTGATAAAGCTGTGGGGTTTTTCAAAGGATGAGTCAGAGAGGAGGGTGCCCGCAAAAGATGCGGTCAGCAATGCACTTGATCTTGTTGACTATAAGAAGGTGAAGATAGATATGGCAGGGTCTGAGATCTTTCTCGAAGAAGAAGGCATGGAGCTTGACCTTGGCGGTATCGCAAAGGGATATGCCGCAGACAAGGCTGTAGAGGTCTTAAGGTCAAAAGGGATTAAGGCGGCCCTTGTTGCAATAGCGGGCGACATAAGAGGTTATGGATCAAGGCCTGATGGCCAGCCATGGAGGGTAGGTGTGCAGAACCCGAGACCAAAAGCTGAAAAAAGCGGGCCTGGTGAGGATATCCTTACCGCACTCTATCTTGAAGATGAGGCTGTATCGACATCAGGAGACTACGAGAGATTCTTTACCGAGGACGGCAAGCGCTATCACCATATCATAGACCCGAGGACTGGCTTCCCTGCTGAATCTCAGACTATAAGCGTTTCAGTAATAGCGCCTCAAGGATATATGACCGACGGCATATCAACAGGCGTTTTTGTGCTCGGCTCCTCAAGAGGTATTGAACTTTTAGGCTCCATGGGGCTTGAAGGGATAATTGTTGATGCCGACAGAAGGATATATATAACAAAGGGGCTGAAGGGTAAAGTTGAGATTCCGCAATAGCGCTGTATCCCATACCTCTCCCATTAGCTTGCCCAATAATGCTTTACTTAGGTATACTTTACGCTCAGGATACTAATTATGAATTAAGCAATACAGCTACATAGGAGCAGTACCATGTCCCTTTTTGGCGAGCTTTTTATAAGCGAATTACTGAAAAAACCTGTACTCGACCCTAAAGGGGACGAACTCGGCAGGGTCTCTGACTTTGTCGTTGTAAAGGGAGCACCCCTCCCCAAAGTATCAGCCCTCATCCTTGAGAAGAGGAAGCAGAAGCTTCTTATGAATTGGGATGATATCAGTATCTTCAACAAAAGAGTAATATCCTCAAAGCTCTATGCAACCGACGTAAAACCCTATACATCACCTGAGGATGACCTTCTTATCAAGAGGGATATCTTTGACAAGCAGATCGTCGATGCTGACGGGGCAAAGGTTGTCAGGGTCAATGATGTAAAGATTGAAGGACAGAACTATCAGGCCTGGCTTGCTGCTGTTGATGTCGGCATTAGGGGTATAATGAGGCGGCTCGGCATTGAGCGCAAAAGCGAAAGTGTCTATAAGATATTCGGCAAGACCCTGTCACAGAACCTTATACGCTGGGGATATATCCAGCCGCTTGAGCCGAGGCTAACAACGATATCACTTACCGTGCCGCGCCAGATGGTATCCGCCCTGCACCCGGCTGACATCGCCGAGATGATAAGCAATGTGCCGCATGAGCAGGGCATGGCGCTCTTTAAGGGGCTTGACCCGAATGTTGCTGCAGAGGCTCTTCATGAGCTTGAGTCGAACATGCAGAAGGCAATAATCGGCAGTCTGGACAAGGCGTATGCTTCAGAGATAGTCGAGAGGATGCCCCCGGATGAAGCTGCCGATCTTATAGGAGACCTCGAGTCTGAGACAGCACAGGAGATCCTGGAATCTATAGAAGAAGAAGAGGCGCAGGAGATACAGGAACTCCTTGCGCATGAGGACGATACCGCAGGAGGCTTGATGACCACGGAGTTCATCGCCTGTCCTCCTTCACTAAGTGTTGCTGATGCTATTGAGAAGTTCAGGGTGGATGCTCCGAGCATAGAGACTGTCTACTATATATTTGTAATAGATAATGATGAGAAGCTTCTTGGCATCGCTTCACTGAGGGACATGCTTCTCTCATCACCTGACATACCGATGTCAGATATCATGGAGACGAAGCTTAAGACGGTCACACCTGAGATGGATGAGGATGATGTGGCCGAGATAGTCTCAAAATATAATCTACTTGCCATACCGGTTGTTGATGAGGAGGGGAAGATATTAGGCATAATAACGATAGATGATATCGTGGACATCCTCCTGCCAGCATCGCCGAGAAAGAGGAGGAGAAGTGTATGAGCCTATGGAAACGGACCCTTCTCTTCCTGAGCATAATCGGTCCGGGGATAATCACAGCATCGATAGATAACGATGCGTCCGGCATCACCACCTACTCTGTTGCAGGCGCGCGCTACGGCTATATCCTCCTCTGGACCCTGATACCTACGACAGTCGTCCTTATCGTTATCCAGGAGATGGTCGCAAGGATGGGTGTCGTAACCGGCAAGGGTCTCTCCGATCTGATAAGGGAGAACTTTGGTGTCAGGGCGACTTTCTTTATGATGGTAGTCCTGCTGATTGCAAACTTCGGAACGACGCTGGCAAATTTTGCGGGTTGGGCGGCAAGTATGGAGATATTCGGCATGAGCAAGTACATCATGGTGCCGATCTGTGCGTTTGCCGTATGGCTCCTTGTTGTAAGAGGCACTTACCGGATTGTTGAGAGCGTGCTGCTCGGCGCATGTCTGTTATATTTCGGTTACGTCTTCTCCGGTTTCATGGCAAAGCCTGAATGGGGTGAGGTCATACACAGCACCCTTGTGCCGGCAGTGAAGATGGAGTCTGAGTTTATCATGCTCAGTATAGCCATAGTCGGCACCACGGTTACACCCTGGATGCAGTTCTATCTCCAGTCCTCCATAGCTGAGAAGGGTATAAAGAAGGAGAACTACAGGTTTTCAAAGATCGATGTTATCGTAGGGTGTATCATAACCAATGTCATAGCCTTCTTTATCATAGTTACCTGCGCAAAGATCCTTCACCCGCAGGGCATCAGGATCAACGAGGCGAGCGAAGCTGCGCTGGCCCTTGTGCCGTTTGCAGGCATACATGCCTCGACCTTCTTTGCCGTCAGCCTTGCAAACGCCTCCATCCTCGGGGCTATAATCGTTCCACTTGCAACCGCTTACTATATCTGTGAGGCTATGGGATGGGAGGCAGGTATCAATAAGACATTTAAGGATGCGCCGCAGTTCATGTGGATATACACGGCCATTATAGTAGTTTCCTCACTGCTCGTTTTGGTCCCGGGTGCGCCGCTTGTATTTCTGATGATACTCTCTTCAGTGCTGAACGGAATACTGCTTCCGTTCGTTCTGGTTTTCGCACTTTCCCTCGTAAATAAAAAGAGGATAATGGGAGAGTTTATCAACTCAAAAAGTTATAATTATATAGTTTGGGCAACGGTGGTGGTGCTGACGCTTCTTACAGCGGCGTTGCTCTTCATGACGGTGCTGCCAATAATTCTGAAATAAGAGGAGTAAATAATGGTCAAGACGATATACATGGAAAACGGAGTGGTAATGATGCTCGACCAGACTATTCTGCCGCATGAGGTCAAGTTTATAGAATGCAAGGATTATCAGATGGTTGCAAAGGGGATCAAGGATCTCTGGATCCGCGGAGCACCTGCTATAGGCATAGCCGCTTCAATGGGGATAGCTCTTGGTGCAGATAAAATAAATGCTTCAGGTTTTGATGATTTCATGAAGGAACTGCAGGGAGTATTTGACCACCTGCTTGCCACAAGGCCTACTGCTGTTAATATACGCTGGGCGGTCGAGAGGATGACAAAGCTCCTTAACGAAAACAGGGATAAGAGCATTGATGAGCTTAAGGCCCTTCTTGTGAAAGAGGCGGACAAGGTTCTTGAAGAGGATATAGAGATCAACAAGACGATAGGTAAATATGGTACTCAATTCATAAAGAGCGGAGATACTGTTATCACTCACTGCAACGCAGGTTCTCTTGCAACCGGCGGCTATGGCACAGCTACAGGCCCTATACGCGTTGCGCATGAAGAGGGGAAGAATATACAGGTTATTGCGGATGAGACGAGGCCTGTGCTTCAGGGCGCGAGGCTCACCTCATGGGAGCTGATGCAGGACAATATCCCGGTTACTCTTATAAGCGACAATACAGCAGGCGCCATAATGCAGCGCGGGGAGATAGATCTCGCGATAGTCGGTACTGACAGGACAGCATCGAACGGGGATGTCGCCAACAAGATAGGGACATACCCGCTTGCGGTCTTATGCAAAGAACATGGTATACCCTTTTATGTTGCAGCACCGACAAGCAGCATAGATTTCACAATGGCGTCAGGGGCTGAGATACCGATCGAGGAGCGCGGCTCTGAAGAGGTAACGGACATATTCGGAGCCAAGATAGCTCCTGAAGGCGTGAAGGTGCGGAATATAGCCTTTGATGTGACACCTGCAAAATATGTTACAGCCATAATAACGGAGAAGGGGGCGTTCAGACCTGAAGACCTGCACAGGGTGAATGATCCGGATGCAGACCTGGATAAGTACAGGATCACGAAATAATGATATGACTATAAAGGAAGTCTGTATATATTACAAAAAGGATCTTGATACAGCTGAGAAAGCTATCAACGGCATGTTCAGTACCGTTGCCCCAGCCATATCTGAGATAGGTGACTACATATTCAATGGTGGTGGCAAGCGTATCAGGCCGCTGCTTGCGATATTGAGTACCAGAATATTCGATACCGGAGGTGAGAGGACAGACCTGCTTGCATGCAGTGTCGAGTCGATCCATACTGCATCACTTCTACATGATGACATAGTTGATGATGCGAGCATAAGAAGGGGCAGGGCACCGGCGCACTCTGTTTACGGAGACAAGCTGACTATACTTGTGGGTGACTATCTTTATACTAATGCCATGAGGGTAGCCAGCTCGCTGCATGACCAGAGGATCATGGACGCTCTCTCGGGCGCTACTGCAAAGATGTCTGAGGGAGAGGTGCTGCAGCTCAGTATAAAGGGTGATTTTGATATCTCTGAAAAGGAGTATATGGAGATAATCAAGGACAAGACTGCAATACTCATCTCATCGATATGCTTAAGCGGCGCTATCATCGGGAATGCTTCAAAGGAGCAGGAGGAAGCGCTCTCCAACTTCGGGTTGAAGCTGGGCCTGGCTTTTCAGATAGCTGATGATGTGCTTGATTATATGGCTGAGGAGAGTACGCTTGGAAAGAGCCTCGGCAAAGATCTTGAGGAGGGTAAGATAACGCTTCCGCTCATCTACCTTCTTCAGAGCACAACTGACATTGAATCAGAGAAGGTTAAGTCCATCATAAGGTCTGAAAAGATGTTCAGGTCTGACCTTATCTACATAACCGAACTGCTTGATAAGTATGAGTGCATAAGTAAGTCCTATGAAAAGGCCAGCAGTCTTACAGAAGATGCCAAGTCAGCGCTCGATATCTTTGAAGACTCAGTTGCTAAGACCTCCCTTATAACAATTGCCGATTATGCATTAAAGAGAGAGAAGTAGTGCACCCGCTTGTAAAGCTTGCAAAAGATACGATAGAAGAGCTTGTCACTAATGGAGAGGTGATCTCCGCTCCTTCCGAACCTTCCCCTGAGATGGATGAAAAGGCCGGTGTTTTTGTATCGCTCAAGAAGAAGGGCGAGCTTAGAGGATGCATAGGCACCTTCGCCTCGACCACAGAGAGCGTTGCGTATGAGATAATCCAGAACGCTGTAAGCGCCGCTACAAAAGACCCGAGGTTCATGCCTGTTGACCCTTCCGAACTTGATGATATCGATTATTCCGTTGATGTTCTCTTAGCACCCGAGAGTGTCGAGAGTCTGGATGAGCTTGATGTTAAAAAGTACGGAATCATTGTCTCAAGCGGCAGCCGCCGCGGCCTGCTGCTTCCTGACCTTGAAGGTGTGGATACTGTTGAGGAGCAGGTAAACATCACCTGCATGAAGGCCGGTATTGCAAAGGGTGAGGAAGTTGAGATTCAGAGGTTTGAGGTTAAGAGGTATAAGTAGCGGCTTCGGCTATTTCCTCTTCCAAGTACCGCTTTTACCACCAGACTTCTTCATAAGCATGATATCTGAGATTATCATGCCTTTATCAACTGCCTTGCACATGTCATAGATGGTGAGGGCTGCGGTAGATGCAGCTACAAGGGCCTCCATCTCAACACCTGTCTGTCCATTGCACTTTGCCTTTGCTTCTATATCTATCTTATTGCTTCTTTTGTTGACCTTGAAATCAATGCTGACTGTGGAGAGGTTTATCTGGTGGCAGAGGGGGATAATGTCACAGGTCTTCTTTGCTGCCATTATTCCGGCAAGTCTTGCGGTCTCAAGCACGTCACCTTTGGCAGCCTTCTTATCGGTTATGAGCTGAAGGGTCGCCTTCTCCATCTTTATAGAACCGCCTGCTACCGCCTCACGCATGGTTGAAGACTTTTTGCTTACATCCACCATGTTAACTTTACCTTCTTTGTCTAAGTGAGTAAGTTTCTTCATCTATAGTATCTCCTCAAGTATCCCGACTGAGCTTTTAACATATGTCAGGCATTTCCTGTATACATTCTTTCGCTCTTCTGACGGCATATTTTTTACCGAAGTTATATCAACACCTATAAGCTCTTTGCAGGTTGCGGAGCTGTGCAGTTCATTGAACCTCTTAAGGAAATCATTGACAAGGCCCTGCACAATGACCTTTTGCTCTTTATCCTTGGGGCCTCCTGAGCCGTGTTTGAGGCCTATGACCATTAATGCTCCTGTCACCGTACCGCACTTACTGCCGTTCATTCCCATGCCGCCTGCAAAGGCGCTCCCGAGTTTAAGGGATGTCTTCCTGTCAAGGCCTGTCACATCACTAAAAGAGAGAAGCACAGTCTGTGCGCAGTCAAATCCCTGCTTGAATATTGACGTTGCTGTCTCGATCTTTGTCATAGCTTAAATGATAACCTGTTGCGGTATTTTTTTCTAATAATAAAAAACTTGTGTCATTCCGGGCTTGTCCCGGAATCTCTTTTTATTGCAAAGAATTAAGAATATGAGATTCCGGCATAAAGCCGGAATGACATATGAAAATGTTTAAAAGATCGAGACCTTGCCGTATTCACCGTCATAGCCGGGCACGACATTAATATCACCGCTTCTTACTCTCTTTATCCCCTCTGCGATCTTCTCATCGGTCAGTTCATCTATATTGCCCTGGCTGAGGTCAAGAAGGATCTCGAACTCAGGATGAATAGCAACCAGCCTTTCATATTCTGTCTTCACCTTCTTTGTATTGACACCCTGTCCGACCGCGCCTGCTATGATCTCAACAAGGGGAACAAGGTGTTTTGATGGGATGGCATTATCAGGAACAAACCCCTCAGGCCTGTCGGCAAGCTCATCGACCCTGTTCGTGACACCGACCACAAGCGGTTTATTGCAGACCGGGCATATGCCTTTATGCTTATTTGTCTCAGAAGGGGAGAAGGATATGCCGCATACCCTGTGTCCGTCAAAATGGTATTTCCCCTCTTCAGGAAAGAACTCAACAGTATATAGGAATCTTTTACAATCCTTCTTCTTTATCGTATCGATGACATCATGATAGCTCATCTCACAGTCAAGCACATTTGCCTCCCTGCCGAGCTTGGCAGGTGAGTGGGCATCTGAATTTGAGAGCAGGGTCACATTATCAAGTGCTGATACCCTCCAGTTCATCTCAGGGTCTGATGAGAGCCCTGTCTCAACTGCATATATATACTCTGAATATTCTTCAAAGCACTCCTCTATCGAATCAAAGCCTGACTTACTTCCGAATATGGAGAACCAGGGTGTCCAGATATGTGCGGGTACAAATAGGCATTCATCTGATATATCGAGCACTATCTTGAGAAGCTCCTTTGAAGGTATGCCGAGTATAGGCCTGCCGTCAGAAGATATGTTGCCGCGTGCATCAAGCACCTTGTTTACCTCTTCAACCACCTCAAAGCTCGGGGCGAAGATGAGGTTATGCGTCTTTCTAACCTTTCCTCCCTGCTTGTAGATGCTGCTTATCTCAGCGGTGAGCATGAAGTGTACAGAGGGTTCTTCAGCGGTTGTGAATAGGCCGTTGCCAAGCGGGGTGAGGTCCTGTTTCAGGTTCTTGAAATGTGCAGGATGTGTAAAGTCGCCTGTGCCGAAGAGGTTTATGCCCTTCTTCCTGCCCCACTGTGCCATGGTCTTCACATTCATCTCCTTGCTTGTGGCACGGCTGTAGCCGGAATGGACGTGAAGGTCTGCGATTATTCTATTCATTAGTTATTTTCTTCCCACTTAGGCAAAGGGGGATTGAGGGGGATTTTATTATTAAATCTCCCCTGGCCCCTCTTTGCTAAAGAGGGGTAAGTATTTTGAATGTTTTATAAAAAATCAGGAAAGCTTCTTCCTTATAAGCTCATTTACGATCTTGGGGTTGGCTTTTCCCTTTGTGGCTTTCATCACCTGGCCTACAAAGAAACCCATCAGCTTCTGGTCGCCTCCCTTGAAGCGTTCGGCCTCATTCGGGCTTTTTGAGATAATGTCATCGACGATAGACTCTATCTCGCCTGTATCGCTTATCTGTACAAGCCCCTTCTCCTCAACAATTACTGAAGCATCCTTTCCGGTCTTATACATATCTGCAAAGACGGTCTTTGCTATCTTGCCGCTTATGGTTCCTTTATCAATAAGAGCAAGAAGTGCGACAAGGCCTCCTGGCTTTATAAGGCATTCGTCTATATCTTTATTCTCATCATTGAGAAGCTTTGCGAGCTCGCCCATCATCCAGTTTGATACTGTTTTTGGATCGCCTCCGAGCTTCACAGTCTCTTCGAACCAATCAGCAGTGCTTCTTTCAGAAGTTAAAAGAGCTGCATCCTCTTCAGGCAGCTTATAGTCACTGATAAATCTTACACGCATCGGGTCTGGAAGTTCGGGAATGGATGATCTTATCCCATCTATCCATGAATTCGCCACCTCTATCGGTACCAGGTCAGGGTCGGGGAAGTACCTGTAGTCATGTGATCCCTCTTTAGAACGCATCGATTCAGTTACGCCTCTGTCTGCATCCCAGAGCCTTGTCTCCTGGATTATCCTCTCGCCATCTCTCGCAAGCTTTATCTGTCTCTTTATCTCATAATCGATCGCTTTCTCAATGAATCTGAAGGAGTTCATATTCTTGATCTCCGCCTTTACCCCAAGTTCTTCCTGCCCGACGGGCCTTACTGAGATATTTGCATCGCACCTGAGAGAACCCTGCTCCATGTTGCCGTCGCCGACCCCGATGCAGCGTACGACCGCCCTGAGCTTCCTCATGAATGCAGATGCCTCTGCAGCGCTTCTAATATCAGGCTCTGAGACAATCTCCATGAGGGGAGTGCCGGCCCTGTTGAGGTCTACTGAGCTTCTGTCAGATGAATTTTCATGAATATTTTTGCCGGCATCCTCTTCAAGGTGTATCCTATTGAGTGTTACCCTCTTAGTTTCGCCATCAACATCTATATCAACATGGCCGCCTTCACACAGCGGGAGTTCGAACTGGCTTATCTGGTAGCCCTTGGGAAGGTCCGGGTAAAAGTAGTTCTTCCTTGCAAACCTGCTTACAGACGAGATATTGCAATTAAGGGCAAGGCCCGTCTTGATCACATACTCCACAGCCTTTTTGTTCAATACCGGCAGCACTCCGGGCATGCCTGTGCAGACAGGGCAGGTATGAGTGTTGGGCTCAGAGCCGAACTTCACCTCGCATCCGCAGAATATCTTTGTGTTTGTCAAAAGCTGGGCATGTATTTCAAGCCCTATTACAGCCTCATATTGCATCTAGGTCATTTCCTCAAAATCCAAATAACAAAAAAAGACTGTTTGGATTTTATATATTGAAAATTGGAATTTATTTGGGATTTGATATTTGTCATTTGTTGTTTATAACTTTGGTTTCATCTTGTGCCACTCAGTTGACTGCTCGTATGCATAAGCTATCTTGAGGATCGACTCCTCATCAAAATGCTTTCCAAGAATCTGAAGGCCAATCGGCAGCTCCTTTGAATCAAAACCGCAGGGAATGGATATTCCCGGGCCGCCTGACAGGTTGGCTGATATCGTAAAGATATCAGACAGGTACATCTGAAGAGGATCCTGCATCTTCTCCCCTGCCTTGAATGCCGTTGTCGGTGTTGTCGGTGTCACTATCGCGTCAACAGTCTCAAAGGCTTTTTCAAAGTCCTGCTTGATGAGAGTCCTTACCTGCTGTGCTTTTTTATAATAAGCATCGTAATAACCCGATGAGAGTGCGTATGTGCCGAGGATAATTCTCCTCTTCACCTCAGAGCCGAAGCCCTCTTCCCTGGTCTTCATATATGTATCTATCAGGTCTTCGCCCTCAGCCCTCAGTCCGTACCTAACTCCGTCGTACCTTGCGAGGTTTGATGAAGCCTCAGAGGTTGCAAGTATATAATAAGTAGCAACGGCATAGCCTGTATGCGGAAGCGATATCTCAATAGGAACGGCGCCAAGTGACTCAAGCTGTTTTATGGCCTCTTTTACAGACGCATCAACTTCTTTGTCTATGCCATCTACAGAGAACTCTTTTGGGATGCCGATCCTCATCCCCTTAATATCCTGTCCCAGGGATGATGTGAAGTCAGGAACGGCAACATCAGCTGATGTAGAGTCCCTGCGGTCATGGCCGCTTATTACATTAAGAAGTATTGCAGAATCTTTTACATTCTTTGTAATAGGGCCTATCTGATCAAATGAGGAGGCGAATGCAACAAGGCCGTAACGGGAGACCCTTCCATATGTAGGTTTAAGGCCGACTACTCCGCAGAGCGAAGCAGGCTGTCTTATCGAGCCGCCTGTGTCTGAGCCGAGCGCAGCGATGCATTCGTCTGCTGCAACAGCGGCAGCTGACCCGCCGCTTGACCCGCCGGGTATCCTTTCTGTATCCCACGGGTTTTTTGTGTGCCCGAATGCTGAGTGCTCTGTTGAGGAGCCCATTGCAAATTCGTCCAGATTTGCCTTTCCCAGAAGCAGATAGCCTTCATCCTTCAGGCTCTGGGTGGCGGTGCTCTCATACTGCGGAACGAAGTTTTCGAGTATCTTTGAGGAACAGGTGGTCTTCACACCCTCTGTGCACATATTGTCCTTGATCGCCAGAGGGATACCGGTTAGTAAACCTTTGTCACCGTTCTTGATCTTCTCAACAGCCTTCTCAGCCTCAGCCCTTGCTGCATCTTCTGCAACTGTTACATATGCATTGATCTCCCCGTCGACGGAGTTGATGCGTTTAAGCAGCGCATCGGTAAGCTCGACAGGAGTTACTTCGCCTTTATCAATGGCATTTTTTGCTTCTTCTATAGTCAGGCTGTGAAGTTCCAAAAAGTCTCCTTAAAAGTTCAAATTGCAGTGCAATTTTCCATCAGAAGTCTATGGTCAATATTCAAAAACCAGAAGATATTTTACAATTAATCCCCTTAGAAATAAAGCATTACCCGGTTTTAACTGCAGAGGCAATCTTTTTATTGCCAAAAGTTTAGATTATTACTATTATTATAATATTAACTTTGCTTCATAGGTAGCCGTTTAGATATAATTTATCGGTGATAAAATGCGGGATGAAAGACGGACAAAGAAAGAGCTGATTGATGAACTCAAGAAGCTGCGTAATGAGGTTTCTGATCTCAGGAGTGTACATGAGAGAGAATTGATGCATATAGGTTACTTTGACAGGTCGCCTACCGGCATAGTCATTTATCCTATAGTGGAGAAGCCTCTTAGTAAAGAGCTAAAGTTTGCGAAATTCAATTCAGCATTTCACAACCTCCTGGGCTATACAAAAGATGAGATCAAGGGGATGTCTGTCGAAGATGTCTCTCACCCTGCTGACATTGGTGTAAATATAGGCCTGATTGATGAACTTATATCCGGCAGGCGTGACGGATACCAGATAGAGAAGCGTTATATCAGAAAGGACGGGGAGACATTCTGGGGCCTTCTGAATGTCACTGCATTGAGGGACATTTATAGTAATCCATCACACGTTATGTCCACTCTTGTGGATATAACACAGCGAAAGAAGGCAGAGCAGTCTCTCGTTACAGAAAGAAACTTTTCAAAGGCGGTCATAAACAGCCTTCCCGATATATTCTACTGCTTTGATGAAAGCGGGAAATTCCTTTTGTGGAATAAAAATTACGAAAAGGTATCCGGCTATTCTGCTGAAGAAATATCTCAGAGGAGCGTCTTTGACTTCTTTATTGGAAAGGACAAGAAGGCCATATATGAAACAGTAAGAGAAGTCTTTGAACAGGGGCAGGCGACGGTCGAGGCAAATCTGATACACAAGGATAACAGTAAGGTCCCGTATTTCTTTACCGGCACTCAGGCAGAGATAGACGGCAAGCTGTACCTGCTCGGGACCGGGATGGATATTTCAGGGCGAAAGGAGATGGAGGAGGAGCTTCATGCACTGTCGCTTTCAGATGACCTCACAGGCCTTTACAACAGGCGTGGATTTATGACGCTTGCAGAGCAGGAACTGAGGATAGCTCGCCGTATGAAGAGGGGGGTTATCCTGCTTTATGCTGACCTGGACCGCCTAAAGCGGATAAATGACGATTTCGGCCATCAGGAGGGTGACAGCCTTATAGTTGAGTCGGCCCGTTTCCTTCAGGATCTATTCCGTGAGTCAGACATAATAGCCCGTATAGGCGGTGACGAGTTCGTTGTCTTCTCCATTCAGACGACCGATACGAGTGTTGAGACTATCAAGGGCCGTTTTGAAGAGTATCTTGCGGATTTCAATAATAATAGGAAGAAGCCTTACGACCTTTCAATAAGCATCGGCATTGTGCATTACAAGGATGATTGTCCCGGGACAGTTGAAGAGCTCCTTGCCGAGGCGGATGTTTTGATGTATAAGCACAAGAAGAGCAAGGGGAAGAAGATGGGGTAGGAAGAGAATCTGTTCTAGTAATAAATTAAAAATACTGCTGTAGATCCTTTATATTTAGATTCTCTCCAGAGCACCCTTCTTTCTTTTAGAGGTCTTCTATCAAATTTACGTTTTTCTCCCATAAGAAAAATATTATTGCAAATTATAATATTTGCAATAATTTGAGAATAACAATCTCAGCCCCATAAAACTGATTGATTACAAAGAATAATATATACCTACAGGATATCCCTGAAAAGCAGTGGTATTTATACAGATATTAGATTATCTTATCAACCCTATAAATATTTTTAGATTGACAAGTAATGCAGTAAGTGATATTAAAAAGTCAGTATTATTTAATTATATAAAGTATATTTGCCCGACAAAGCCAAACCCTTCGTGAGAAGGGGACGGAAAGCGGCGGATCTGATGAGTAAAGATGGCCGAGCTACCGAAGGAAAAAAACTTTGGTAAGTTCGGCCTTTGTTGTTGGACTTACCCCACTTTAACATGAGATGGAGGGATTATGTGGTTAGATAAAATTAAAGATTCTTTGTTCATGGAATATGTGCGGACATATTTCATAGTGGTGTTTTTTGCGATTGTATTGATTTTTTTAATGATCATAGTGGTAGTTCAGTATTATGGCGACTATGCTCCATAATTATTAATTGGCATAAAGATGTCATGGTGAGCTTGTCGAACCATGTATTTCCTGAAGTGTCGGGATAGGCCCGCCCAAAACATCAGTCGGTTCGGCCAGGCTGGGAATGACAAATGACCGAAAATCTTATCACTGCAGCTTCAAAAGTTTCATCGCCGTGATTAGCCCGGTATCTTTCCTAAGCCTGTCGTTGATATCAAGCTTCAGAAGCGCCTCTACCGTCTTGTCGTTCTGATCCACTACAAAATCAGGCAGCAGGCCCTTTCCCTGCCAGGCGTTCTTCTTGGGCGTGTACATTACGCCGGTTATGAACTTTACCCTGTAATCGTTCTTCACGGTGAAGGTCTTTTCAAATACGCCTTTGCCGTATGTCTTTGTACCGATGATGAAGGCCTTCTGGTGATCCCTCAGAGAACCGGCCAGTATCTCGGCAGATGAGGCGGTCTTTCCGTTTACAAGGACAGCGATCTCAAACGGGTAGGGCTCGGTGTTTGTAGAGATATAGTTCTGGTTCTTTGTATCGCGCTTAAATGTCCTGAGCATTATATTCTTTTCAGGCAGGAAGAACTCAAGCATCTTCAATGGCTCTATGAATACACCGCCCTGGTTATTGCGCAGATCGATAACAAGCCTCTGGAAGTTATCCTCTTTCAAGGTGTTAAGCTCTTCTTTCAGCTTCTCAGACATTCCTGAGGTGAACCTCTTTATCTGTATCAGGGCCATGTCGTCTAAAAGCTTTGTGACTATAAGGTTCTCAGTCTCAAACCTCTTCCTCGTTATCGTCAGATCAAATATATCTATTCCGCGGTTTACGGTGAGCGTGACATCTGTGCCCTCATCACCGTCAAGGAGTTTGTTTATTTCGCTAACTGATATCCCCTTGATCGTGCTGCCGTCTACCTTAAGAATCCTGTCATGCTTCATCAGGTTTCCTTCTGCCGGTGAGCTGGGCATTACCTCGCTTACAGTCAGGCTTCCGTCACTTGAGTTGAAGGAGCTCTTGATGCCGATAGAGACCTGCTCGCCCTTCAGCCCGTCGAGTATCTTCTGGTATGCATCAGGCGTCCATATCCTTGCAAGGCCTTTATTCTCAGGAGGGGAGATATGGCGGAGCATGCCTTCTATGGCAGCCCAGTAGAGCGCCTCCTCACTTATATCATCGCTGTAGTAATTCTTGAGTATCAGCTCCTTTATATCCTCAAAAGTATTCTCCGCATCAGGAAAGTCGTGTTTTAAAGAGACAGGAAAGAGCGGCTCAAGCTTTGAGTCGTCAGCAGCATGGATGTCTCCTGCCGTGCAAAGTAACAATATAGTGAGTAGAAGGCTGATCATATAGCGCATAATAAAATCCCCTTTAAATAAGGTTAATAATAATCTGTTTCACAATATACAATGGATTATTATACATAAAGTATTGAAGATTATTACTAAGATAAGCGTGATCTGATGCTTCGAATCAGCCCTCTTTTTTGCTATAATGCCTTATGTCCAAATACTATAAACCGATCCGCTCAAGAAATATCTTTAATCCTGCTGATAAAAAACCGTTCAAACTGAGCCGTTCAAAGATAGACCTTTTTATTGAATGCCCCCGCTGTTTCTATATGGACAGGCGGCTTGGGGTAGGGAGGCCTCCGGGTTTTCCGTTCAATCTCAACAGTGCGGTCGATACTCTTTTGAAGAAGGAGTTCGATCTTTACCGTGCAGATGGAAGACCGCACCCGCTCATAGAGAAGTATGGTGTGGATGCCTTGCCAGTGCCCCATGAGGAGCTTGAGAAGTGGAGGCAGAACTTTGTCGGTATCCAGTCTCTTCATGAGCCGACAAATCTTCTAATCTTCGGCGCTATTGATGACCTCTGGCAGAACTCCGACGGTGAATATATCGTGGTTGATTATAAGGCGACTGCCAAGAAGGAGCGGATAACAGGGCTTGATCAAGGATGGCACATAGGCTACAAGCGGCAGATGGAAGTCTACCAGTGGCTTCTCAGGAAAAACGGCCTTAAGGTTTCTGATACGGGATATTTTGTCTACTGCAATGGAGATACAGACAGAGAAAGCTTTGATGCTAAACTGGAGTTTGATATTACACTGATCCCATATAAAGGTAATGACAGCTGGGTAGAGGATGTTATTTCAAAGGCTCATGAATGTCTTTTGAAAGCTAAAGTTCCTGATGCTTTCGAAAACTGCGATTACTGCGCCTACAGGAAAGCTATTAAGAAGGTGCTCTCATAGACATGTACTGGTTCTCCCCAATTTTTCAGCTTACGGAAATATCGGGCGGCCATGGATCAGGTTTAATAAGGTTTTAAGGATGGTTAACTCTGATTTTGTCCTCTTTCCTTATCGTCCCGCCTTTTAAAACTGTTACGAAGATACCTTCTTTCGGCATTACACAGTCTCCTGCCTGATAATAAATGGCACATTTGTTATGGCACTCTTTGCCGATCTGGCTCACCTCTACCTCAATATCATCACCAATATTCATTTTTGTGCCTACGGGAAGACTGACCAGGTCAATGCCTTCGGTTGTTAAATTTTCAGCAAAGTCTCCGGAACCGACATCAAGCCCCTTTGCCTGCATTTTTTTGATGCTTTCAAGTGCGAGGAGACTGATCTGCCGGTGCCATGATCCGGAGGCGTGGGCATCATCTTCGATCCCGTAATTTTCTTTTAAGACAGCGGTATTAACCGCTTTTTTTCTTACCCCCTTTTTCTCGCTTACATTAATTGATATAACTCTGGCATTCATGATAATGTCATTTATCCTCCGGTTGTCTGAGTTTTCTTAGCTTTGTTTCTTCGTAGCGTCTTCAATCTCGGATGTAGACTTTTTAAAGTTTTGTATAGCTTCGCCGATTCCACTGCCAATCTGTGGCAGTCTGGATGCGCCGAACAGAACTACCACGATTACTAAAATAATGATCAACTCTGTCGCTCCAAGTCCAAACATATGTGCCTCCTTTCCTAAGATATTCCGGTTTCATAACGTCTTCATAGAGTATTGATAAGCGGCCTTCACTGGTTCTGGCCTAATTATTTGTCTGAGGCGATTATTTATCCTTAATGCCTGAGATGGACTTGTTGATCTCCTTTATCTCCAACTCAACAAAAATCTTGGTAAGTTCAGCCATTTCACGATAAAAAGATGATTCTGTTTCTGCTTTGATCTTATCACAGAATTTCGGGATCCATCTCATAATGTGGTCTTCCATGAACAATTTTTCTATCTTCAGATAGTGCAGTGCATCCTTTCCTGCATTAATGCTCCATTCCTCTGCTTCCTTTGCAACGACCTTCTGCATTATCTCAAGTTCAACACTTATATGGTCAGGGATACTTGTATCAGATTCCTTGTAATGCAGGCCTAATGACTCGGCAAACTTTTTTACTTCAACAGTAGATGCACCCCAATGACTGCCCCAGTCTCCGTCATCTCTTTCATATTGAACAGACTCATGTGGAGATATGTGCTTACCGGGCCCTAAAAAGAGCCTGGTATATTCTATTGCGAGAATTTCGAGGAGTTCTTCTTCAGGCCCGGAGAGAAATTTTTCATCAATTTTAATAGCCAGATCAGATAATGCCTCCATAAATCCGGGGTCTTTGATCTGACCCAATAATTCCTGTGTCACCTCTTTTCTATACACTGTTGCCAAAAACCCATATACATTACTCCTCTGCATGGCCTGTTCTGTCATATCTTTTAATTCCGCATTATTATTCATGTAGCTTGCCTCCTCTTAAAGCAGTTCAGTGTATTTAATCTGCTTTTATTTTTATATAAGTAAATAACTTTATTATAGTATTCCGGTTAAAAAAAATATCCCCCTCCCCGCCTGCTGCAGGCGGGGAGGGGGTGTTCTCAGCCTATGCTTTTGTTACTTTAACAACAGTATCGTTCCAGCGCTGGAATCCGCCGAGACGGTCACCCCTGTTCGGTATTACCTGATTAGGGTGCGAGCCGTTCCATTTCCAGTGGATGTTCTTGTCATCCGAATCAGCTCTGCCGTCAGGTGCCTTTTTACCTGATGCGTACCTGCCGTACTGCTTGTGTCCCATATGGTGGGAGATATGGATATGGCCCGGCTGAGCGTTCTCAGTTACGTGCGCATAGCTTTCCATCTCTCCGATAGAGGACTTGACTTTGATCTTGTCTCCTTCACCAATTCCCCTGGAACCTGCATCCATCGGGTTTATCCAGGCATGGTTGTTCGGGTAGATATCTGTCAGATACTTGTTGTTCTGGGTACGGGAGTGGGTCTGCACACAGACCTTGTAGGTCGTAAGGTGCATATCATTCGCCCCCATGTTCGCCTGGTTCGGTGCCGGGATCCACTCGGGAAGCGCATTATACCCTGCATCCTTGATTACCTGGGACCAGAGTTCCATGTAGCCTGACTTGTTGATCTTGTCGGGCTTGAAACCGGCAATGAGCTTGTTTCCCATCTTCGTGGCTACATAATACTTGTATGCATTCTTTGTCTGGTAGTAGCCTTTCCCATCTGCATGGGCCTTCTTGGCATTCCAGTATACACCGGCCTGCTCGTCATAGACCACACCGTCAGCCTTGATAGCGTCAGCAGAAACCTGTTTCTTGTAGCTGTAGTACTTTTTCCCGCCTGAGCTATGGACGCCGTGCTTCGCCATGTAATCCCAGCCGCCTGCCTCTTTCACACCAGGGGTCTGGTTAACGGTCTTCTTCACGTAATCTTCCTTGGATTTGAAACCGACATCGATGCCAAGTCCCTCGCAGACCTCAACCATCACATCCCCAAAGTCCCGTGCCTCACCAAGAGGTTTGACAAGAGGCTGACGGATGTAGTTTTCGCCGACCTGGCTCCCGTCGACCATGTCTTCCCAGTCATACCTTTCCAGGTAGGTGGCGTCAGGCAGGATCATGTCCGCAAAGTGTGTTGAATCACCATACGAGGTGTCTGAAGAGATAACATAGGGAAGCAGCTTCTCGTCCTTCAGAACAGCTTCAGTTTCACCCATGTTGCCGTTGGCCATCCATGGTGTATAGCAGTACCAGAGGGCCAGGTCAAATGTGCCCGGACCTTTCGCCTTGATCCTCGACATCACCTGATGAGATGCGTGGTGCGTCGGGAACGGGTAGGACTCAGGCTGGCCTTTTGGAGCACCATCAAAGATATCCTTCACCTTCTTTGTCTTGGTCTTCGGGACTTTATAGGCGTTCCAACTTCCGCCGACAGCCTTGCAGTTGGTGCCCGGAGCGTCAACATTCCCTGTTATTGAGGAGAGAACCTGGCGTGCGCGCTCACAGTCGGTGCCGTTATAGGTTGTGACAGGTCCCCTGTATGCCATCAGGACAGCAGGTTTTGTTGTTGCAAATTCAGTTGCGACCTCTATAATCTTTGAAGCCGGAACTCCGCTGATCTCTGATGCCCAGGCAGGGGTGTAACTGGCATAGTGCTTCTTCAGCGCCGCAATCTTGTTGGCTACCGAGTCATCGTGCTTTGATGTGCACTTGCAGTACTTAAGGAACTCTTCACCAACGCCTTTGTAGAGTCCCTTGTTAAGGACCACGTTGGTCATGGCGAGAATTACTGCCATGTCGGTTCCCTGCTTGATAGGTATCCATTCGTCTGATTTTGCAGCTGTGTTGGACATCCTCACATCAAAGGTGACCATCTTGACGCCGCGGTCAACCTTTGCATTCATGACCCTGTGGGCAACTGACATGTGGTTCGTGTGGGTCTCAAGGATGTTGCTTCCCATTATGAGCATGTACTTTGTGCTGTCAATGTCCCAGTTATCAAAGTGTCCGCCCCATGTCATTTCCTGGGCAGTCCACTTGGCTGACTCGCATACTCCGGTGTGGTTGCCGACGGACCCTGTGCCGGTGGCTTTTGCAAGGCCGACTACTACCTTGCTTGAGCTTGCCTTGGCCCTTCCATAATGGAAAAGGAATTTCTCAGGGTGTCCTGCATCACGGAGCTTCTTGATCCTTCCTGTCAGCTCTGAGGTCGCCTCGTTCCAGGATATTCTCTTCCACTGGCCTGAGCCTCGGGGACCTGTTCTCTTCATCGGGTGAAGTATCCTGTCAGGGTCATAGACCGAGGTGACACCGCCCTGTCCCCTGGCGCAGATATGCCCACCAGTCCTTATCGACTTCGGGTTACCTTCGAGTTTTACGAGCCTTCCGTCTTCTACAAATCCGATCAGCGAGTCTCTGGAAACACACTGCCAGCAGCATGATGGAATCGCTTTCCGTTCCTTCTTCGTTGTTGGGGAGAAATCTCTCCCAGTCATCGTCTTTATATCACCCGCCAAAGCGTCGGACTTCAGGCCTTCACCGACTGCAAGGACAGCACCGCTGGCAACAGCGAATTTAATAAAGTTTCTTCGTGTTAACTGTGCCATGTTTTCCTCCTTTCTTAAAAGTTGCCACTAAATTATATTGTCACGGTATTCGGCCATCCTCTTCTCCTTGCTCTTGTGGTCAAAAGAGTAGTGGCTCAATACACCTTCCGTATCAATATAAAATACGTGGGGCATTGTATTTTCCTGCGGCAGCATCGTTGTGCTGTTCCGTTTTCCGTCCAGGTTGAACTCTTTGATCAGTTTGGACACTTTGCTGTTCGGGTCGTTCATATCGCCGAATGTTCTCGTGCCGTGCGGGCAGGCCTGAACGCATGATGGTTCAATGCCATTGTCAACACGATGCTCGCAGAAAGTACACTTGCCGATACCAAGGTCTTTTTCCCTGTCTGGCCTCTTCAGCTTTACGGCAGGATCAATAAATCTCACTCCGTATGGACAGGCATCAATACATTTGTAACATCCGATACAGAGGTCCATGTCAACAAGGATCATACCGTCCGGGCGTTTATACGTAGCGCCAGTTCTGTAACGTGTTTTCCCCAATTTCTTTCTTTCTCCGCTCTTGGCTTCAGGGCATTTCTCCACACACGGCGGTACACCTTTTTCAGAATCTCCGGCACAGTGGTTGCAGAGGCGCGGTACGAAAGCTCTCTTGTTGTTGGGGAATTTCCCCCAGTCCACTGTTTTGATAACGGCACGCCATCTGCCAAGTGGTACATTGAATTCGGTCTTACAGGAAACAGTACATGTCCTGCAGCCGACACACCTGCGAAGATCTACTACAAAGGCCCAGCGTTTTTCCGATGCTGCCTCAGCTTCAGAGACAGGCAGGCCACCGACTGTGGCTACAGCTGCTACTGCTACTGTTCCGCCCGTCTTGAGTATGTCGCGACGGGATATGTCAACAGGTTTTTTCATGATTACCTCCTTTTTTTAAATTTTTGTTGGTACATCCTGCTACATTCATAGGCGCTCCTCCTTTTTACCCGGATTTAAGTGATTCAGCATGTGCATGCTCCTTCTGTTCCTGATGCGAATCCGGTTTTTTGAATCTTAATTCACCTGTATAAATAGGCAGTGCAAATTTAAGAAATAACGTAAAAAACAGAGCTCCAAAGGACCATATTCCAAGGGAAACACCCTTTTCAATCAATGAAGGGCCATACTCATATATTTCACCGAGTGTCCCCGGTATAAATCCGGGGATGATCAATCCCATGCCTTTCTCGGTATAAACACCGATTATGATAAGGACGCATGCCAGATTAAGGGTAAAGATGTTTTCCCTGGTCTTTGGCCGCAGGAAAACAAAAAAGGCCGTAACGTTAAAAATAAAAGCCATCCACATAAAGACAACCAGGTTTGAATGGCCATGCAGCCCGAAGTATAGATATTCCATTGGTGCCATGTGAATACTCCCTGAATAAAACTCTTTGAAAACTTCAGCGGCAAAGAGGAACAGGTTGAAACCCATTGCATAGGCGATCAGTTCGGCGATCTTGAAGATAGCCGTGTCTGATATTTCCATTTTGGAAACTTTTCTGACGATCTGAAAGATAATAATCATCAATGCGGGGCCGGAGCAGAGGGCGGATGCTATGAACCTCGGAGCAAGGATTGAGGCATTCCAGAACGGTCTGGCTGAGAGACCATTATAAAGGAAGGCTGTAACTGTATGGATGCTGAGCGCCCAAGGGATAGATAATATAATAATTGGCCATAAGAATTTCATGCTGTATTCCTTGCCATGTGATAAATTGTAAAGGACATAAAATACAGCGATGCAGTTGATCGCAAGGTATCCATTAAGAACAATGACATCCCAGGCAAGGAGAGAAGAAGGGAAGTTCATGGTGCCGAGCAGGGGCAGTATATGCCAGGCAATTTCAGGCCTGCCCATATCAGCCACCACAAATAACAGACACATAATAATTGCTGTTATAGCCAGCATCTCGCCTAAAAGCACGATCTCCTTGATGGGTTTGAAGTCATAAAGATAGGCTGGTATGACAAGCAGAACGGCGGCGGCGGCTACTCCAACAAGGAAAGTGAAATTTGATATATAAAATCCCCATGAGACCTGGTCTCTCATATTGGATAAGATCAATCCGCTATTGATCTGCATAGTATAAGAGACAATACCTGTTAAGATTAATACTGAAAGGAAAGAAAGCCAGATGTAATACCACTTCCCTCCCTCTGTGACAAATTTAAGGGCTGTAATGAAATTTTTTATTGGCAGCAGTAAATCGTTCATCTATCCTTCTCCTTTCACAATCACGTTGCAAAGAAATAATAAAATTTAGGTGATGTATTAAGGTCTTCCTTTAGACGAAACACCCTCTTGTTTTCCATGCAGTAGCGTATCTCACTTTCCGGATCGAGCAGGTTGCCGAACTTTCTGGCCCCTACCGGGCAGATCTCAACGCATGCAGGATACTTCCCGGGATTCTCTCTCGTTCTCTGGATGCAGAAGGTGCATTTTTCAACAACCCCTTTGTATCTTGGTCTGTTTCCCAGATAATGCGTTTCAGGGTTTATCTCTTTTTTCTTGATTTGCGGCTTGGCCCAGTTAAAGTGCCTTGCACCATAAGGACAGGCAGCCATGCAGTATCTGCAGCCTATGCACCAGTTGTAATCAACTACCACAATGCCGTCACGCTCCTTCCATGTGGCTTTGGTAGGACACACCTTTACACATGGCGGGTTCTCACACTGCTGGCACTGCACGGGCATGTAGAAATGCCCCTCTTCAGGGACCTTGTCGGGATTGTAGTATTTATCAGCCTCTTCAAAGACATTGACCCATCGTTCACCTTTCTCAAACTCCAGAACTGTTATCCAATGGATCTGCGGGTCTCTGGACTGATTGTTCTCTTTGACACAGGCATACACGCATCTCCTGCAGCCGATGCATCGGGAAATATCGAGTCCATAGCCAAAGAGTGTGCCGGGCGATGGTTTTGTGGTTTTGATATTGAAGTTCGTATCATATTGTTCTGCATACTCCTTTTTCAGCCTGTTGATGACATCTCTCTTCTCATCAGCATACATCTCCCGGAAGTGCTTCTGAAAAAATGATTCCCATGTAGAAGCATCAGCCGTTGCGGCAGGCAGAGCAAGTGATGTAAGTCCAAGTGCGGTCCCTTTGAGAAAAGTTCTTCTACGGACATGTTTTGAGCAGCTATTATTATTTTTTTTATTTGGCATCTTTATTCTCCGCTTCCAGTAACTTTTCTAATGGATTCTCAGGAATTTCATCATCCGATGACTTTGTATATTTTAAGTCCTCCGGCCTGATAGGAGGGGGCAGAGGGTGCAGAGGCTTAAACTTCGGGTCATGAGGGTTGTGGCAATGAACACAGAGGCGGTACTGTTTTTTACCGTTCCAGTAGCCGGTCCTTTTACCATGAACACCGGCCTTCCAGTCACGAAAGATCGTGCCATGGCACTGACCGCATAGTAAGTATGATTTTTCAAATAATATAAGCTGTCCGCTTGCCAGCCTTAGCTTGTCCCTGTTGTTGGGATTGTGGCAGTCAAGGCACCATCTCTGTTCCTCGGCATGCCTGAGAACGATCTCATCATGAAAAGCAAGTTCCCTCCGGGTCTCATCCGGCTCCAGTTCATCGTGGCATTCGGAGCAGGGAAAGATGTCTTCAGAAAAGGGCGGGGGAGGAACAAAGAAATCAGGGACAGCATGAGTCCTTGATTTAATTTTCTCTTCCAGACCAGCAGGCTTTGATTGCTCTTCCTCATTAGAAGCCATTACGTTAAGTGACAGGAATAGGGTTAATGCAACTGCAAGAAAGCCGGTAAAAAATATATTAAATTTAACTCTCATTATTAATTCTCCATTCTACTCTTCTTCATTGAGAAGATCGATTGCATCTTCTAAATTATTCAAAGCTTCATCAATCAGCATCACAGAATACTTTTTGTTATGGACACCTCCTCCGTACTCAACAAGGTGCATATATTCCTGCCCCTCTTTCAGCAGCTGCTTTGCTTCGTTGAGCGTCTTTTGTGAAGCCGTACTTTTTGCACTTTCAATGGCATCAAGTAATTCTTTTTCAATCTCCTTGGCCACCATTAATTCTTCAGATGTCTTGTCTTTCCACTCTTTTGCCATATCTTCGTGTTTTTCAGTATGGCAGGCAGCACATGCCTTTCCTGAACCGTGAGCGACCTCTTCACCTTTTACAACTTTGCTTTCCTTATGGCATCCGAGGCAGTTGGTCTTTACCCGGAACATAAGGCCCGGTGTCGCAGGAACATCTTTATACGCTTTACCCTCAAGTATTAATTTCTGGTATTTATGATGCTCAGGATGGCATGCAGTACAGTTATTCTTTGCAACTTCGATAAAATCGCCTTTCATGTGCTTGATCGGCTCATGGCAGTTAAAGCAGTGTGCCGTCTGAGCAGCCACATGCTTCTCATGCATCAGTTTTTTATTGGAGAGTTCTTTTTTGATCTGCTCTCCGCTGTCGTGACAGATGAGACATTTCGTTTCTTTCACAAGGCCCTTGCCTTTCACAAGCTGAAGATGGCAGCTTTCACATGCAACCTTGGATTTTTCAAGGGACTCATGGGTGATGGGCTTTTCCTCTGAGTCTCCTTCTTTTTTCTGCGACTGCAGGGGCTTTGTCGGGACCTCATGACATAGTGAGCACTTTGACCGCTCAACATTAAAGGGAAGGTTCTTGAAGTGGCATAGAAAGCACTTATCTCTGTTCACCTCAAAATGCTTACCCTCTGTCTCCCTTTGATGACAGGATGTGCAGTGCAGTTCCTGCCCCTCTACCCATTTAGTCCTGTCAAAATGCGTTTTGTGAACATAAGGGACGATACCCTCTGTTTTATCTTCCCTTGTGTACTTGGCATATTCGAATTTCTTTGTCCAGTATTCTCCCTCCTTTCCCTCGCCTGTTGAAGGATGGCATTTTACGTTTGTACAGCTTCGGTCATCAAGTCTTGGTTTTGTTTTTGTTACTGATGAATCCATGTTCAAGACAGTTATCAGCCTTGACAGAACTTCAAGCTCTGTCTTCATGTAATCAATGGCAGACTTATCGGATGTTGCATTTTTATCACTTGGTATATTCTTATGTTCAGATATCTTCTGCTGCAGTTGTTCCGGCGGGTAATGACATTGAACACACCCTATGTCTTTATGCTTCCCTCCTTTCCATGAAAGATAAGCTTTTTTTATCACCTTCGGATAACTCAGAACATGGCAGTAGCCACAGAAAAACTGGTTTTTCACGTCAGGAATAGCTGTACTTGTATCTTTACCAGGAGTCTTATCTGCAGAGAATGAATAAGTTGAAATTAAAAGTACTATTAAAATAACCGGTATGAATATCCTTAACTTTTTCATAGATTCCCCATCCTTCTCCGTATGTCTATTATTACTGCAGGATATCTTTTCTCCTTACAGTATTTAATTGTGGTCATAGTTATTATCTTCCGTGGACCGAAAACGGCACCGGCATATCCGTTTTCCTGACTGCATCGAGAAACTCAATAAGTCCTTCCAAAGGTGAATCTTTGTGGTGATGACAGCCGCTGCAGGAATTGGGCTGCTTGTCGACACCGCCTGCTCTCAAGCTCTCTTCAGGAGAAATAAACTTAAAGGTATGGCTGTGTTCATTCTCTTTTGTCTTTGGCATATGGCATGCGATGCAGCTTCCGAATGTATGGATTCTGTGGGCAGCCTTTTGCTTAATAGTTTTATGACAGTTTGTGCAGAGACTGTCTGCAATAAACTTTGTCAGGGCTTTATGGGGGTTCTTATGCATGCCTTCCTGATGAACGCCGTGACATGTTGTGCACATAATACCTGCCTCTGCGTGTGCACTTGCATTCCATTCATTGTATTGCTGATGGTGCCTCTTATCATCAACAGGATTGTTCACATAAAAAAGATACAGAGGTTTGCCGACCACAAATCCGTACGGAAACGCATACCGTTCAGGAAAGCCTTCGCTGGAGGGGCTTATCTTTGCGGTACTGGATCCCCAGTTGTGACATTGACCGCAAACAGCGGCCCGAAGCCGCCAAGGCAATTTTGAAGGATTAATAATTGTATCTTTCTCTTTCACGTACTCGAATCTTGCGGCCTTAATGTGATTACTCCCCGGCCCGTGGCACGATTCACATCCGACGCCGATATTGGCAAATTTCGTGTCGAATGAATGCGAGGCCTTATCGAAGTTAATCTTCATGCCTGTGGAGTGACAGCCGCCGCATTTGAACTGCCATATTCTTGCCTCGTCACTCCAGTAATTGCCATCTTTGGGATAGCTTTTCTCAAGGCCGTAGTTGTCGGTCCATACCGCCTTTTTGGCATCCCACTCTACCGGAAGGACCTGGATAGAGCCGTTTGGAAAGACTGTTAAATAATTTTGTCTCCTATTGATGCCGATGACATGAGAAATTTCGTAATCGTGAAACTCCCAGTCAGGACCGATCGTATTAACGTAATATTTGCCGTCTTTTATGAACATTGTAGTATCAAGCTGTTTGCCTGCAAATTCAGGAGACCCGTCAAAGACTTTTATAGTCAGTTTATTGTTTATTTCGAAATCCCCCAGGATCGTAAATTCACCGGCAGGCTGCATGAATTTGGAATGGAGTGTATGTTTCCAGGAATCATGTTCACGCCAGTGGCAATCCTTGCATCTGTCTTCCCCGACATATTCCGCATTCTGCAATGAATGTGATTCGGCAGATGCCACTGTCTCATGCTCCGTCTCATGCTCCGTTACGGTATTTGAAGTGCAGCCAATACTAAGAGACATGAGAAGGATGGCTAATATTCCAACAATGATTTTATTGCACAAAACGTAATTCATATTAATACCCCCATTTATGTATCGCATATCTTCTGTCATGAACCAGAGTCTCCTGCTACCGGAAGGACATCGCTTTCACGACGACTGTGGTGCCCACCGTCGATATGTGCATCCTCCATCGGAAGGATCTTTGTCAGTACCGCATAAAGAAACATAAGCATCGTTACCAGCCCTATGAACGGCGCTATCTCGTGGATATTAGGGATATACTCAATTTCGCCTATCTCATGATATAAAGGAACGAGCTGCCCTATAGATATGAGATTAATTCGATATGCCGCTATAGCTATAATGGTGATCGAGGATGCATAAAATAGTCCCTTGGAAGTCCTGTATTTTTTAAAAGAGACTATAGCTACAGCTGCATACAATCCCACCATGTTGATCAAAAAAGTGGGCAAGTATCTGCCGGTAAGCAGATGCCATGTTTCCAGACCTTCCGCTGTTCCGCTATAACTGATTATAAGGTAGTCAAATGTATCAAGAAAGACGGTTGCAATAAGAAAGAAGCACAGCATGACCCCCATGTGATTGTATGCTTCCTTGCTTACAAGATCTTCCTTGTTGACCCATGAAGTTATAATGGTGACCAGGATCACAAGGGCAAAACCGCTTGCAAGCGCGGATGTCACAAAATGGACAGGCAGCAGGGGTGTATTCCACATTTCCCTTGCCTTTACTACTCCGAAGATCGTGCCGGTAAATGAATGCACAACAATAAGGGCGTACGGAACTGCAATAATACCGAGTATCTTTGCAACTAATTTACCTTTACGGCTTGCCTTCCCCCGGGTTACCTGTATAGTGCTGATGAGTTCTGCCATTAATATAGCCATAAACCCCATGTAGCTGGTTGAGGAGATGAAGAACATCGAGGTCTCATTCCTGAGCAGAAAGGGGATCTTCATTGCCCTGATGGGATTGCCTACGTCCATCATAACGCAGCCCATGGCAGCAAAAATGCTCATCAGTCCTATAAGGATTGCGCGTGTACCAACCGGATGGTACTCATGACGTCCAAACCCATGAATTAAAAGACCGACCATGGTCGCCCCCGCGCTCAGGCCGATAAAGAATGCCAGGCCTGATATAAATACGCCCCATGGCACCATGTCACTCATATTGGAATGATAGTGCCCTTCCGTAAAAGCAGTGAACGCCCCCCCCTGGCCCAGAGCACTTATGACCAGTAAGACTAAGCAGTAAATATAAAATCTTCTGCCTGCGCCGGTTAAACGGTATTTGACATGACTTATTGCATCTTTAATAACACTCAACGTTTTAATCCTCTTATGTCAGGTGAGATTGGAATCGGTTTAAACCACTGCATGGGTTTCTTTTTAGGCCGGGTCAGATACCATATCTGGGGACCGGTATTCAGTCCTACCTTAAGGCGAAAATATCTTTCACTTGCGATCAATTTGGAGACCGCGCTGTTAGGATCATTGAGATTTCCGAATGTTCTGGCCTTGTTCGGGCATGCCTCCACACACCTCGTGGTCCTGCCCCGTCTCGTGCGGTGTACGCAAAAGGTGCATTTTTCTGCCACACCGTCCGTGCGTATGGGTACCAGAGGGTTGATCTTATCAAGGGGTATCTCAGGCCTGGACCAGTTGAATCTTCGTGCATTATACGGGCAAGCCGCCATGCAGTACCTGCAACCGATGCATTTGTTGTAATCCATCATGACTATCCCGTCAGGGCTTTTGTACGTTGCTTTTGTAGGACAGACCTTTGCGCACGGCGGATCATCACAGTGGTTACACTGGACCGGCATATACATCCTGTCTTTACGCAACTTCGTATACAGTAGTCCACTACCGCCATTATGAGTTTTTACAGGCAGATTTTCATCAATGACCTGGCCGGGTTTATATTTGGTTTCGAATACCATAATATACGGAGGATTTATTGAATCAGGAACATTGTTCTCCAGCTTGCATGCATAGGAGCACCGCCTGCACCCTATACACAGGCCCAGGTCGATCACCATTGCGAATTTGGCCCCCTTGATCGGGAGAGGTGTCACAACTTCTCTTCCTATCGTGCCTTTAATTCCTTCAGAAATCTTTTTTGCGATCGCTCCTAAAGTGTCGCCAAAGGCAAGTGCCTGCTTCGGCACAAGGGCGCCGGCGCCGGCAATGGAGATGAGCTTGATCAGTTCCCTTCTGTTTAGTTTCTTCATAAGTTAACAAAACCCTTATTAGTGCAGCGAATCATCGTTAACATGTTGAATGTTAAATAATTTGTGTGGATACTATAAAGCAATAAGAGTGCCAGCTTAGAAATAAGCCTGAATAGAATTTGGGTAGCTAATTAAAACGGTGAGTTATGAAATATGATGCTCTTGGCCGGTAGTGTGAAGAGGGAGGATCTGTTACTATTTTGTAACAATCCAGCCCTTATCTTTTTGAAAGGTTATGATGTGACTATTGTATTGAATTTCAAGGAGTTATACGCTTCAATACCTTTTAGACTGTAACATTTTCGTAACATCGTCTTTGAAATATTTAAGAATGCGGGAAGATGGTCTCATAGAAGAAATGTTTGACCAGGAGCAGATTTTAAAAGGGGTTGCCTGTCCAGGTCTATTTATCTTTCTGTATCCATTTTTGAGCCAGAATTTCAGCTTCTTTTATATTGCCTGAAGTCATCTTCAGATCTGCCATGCCGAGAAGCCTTTCACTTTCCTTGTCTCCACGCATAGTTCCGATCTTCCACCACATATAGGCCTTAACATTGTTCTGAGGAACACCTGACCCTTTCCAATGCATTTCAGCTATATCTCTAAAAGCCCCGAGATGGCCCTGTTCAGCGGCACTGCTTATCCACCTTGCCGCTTCAGCAAGGTCCCGGCTGATGCCCCGGCCGTCCCGATACATAATACCGAGACTGTGTTGAGCATGCGCGCTCTGCCCTTCTGCGGCCCTGAGATACCATTTTACAGCTTCGGATTCATCCTTTTTTACACCGAGCCCCTTTTCGTACATTACGGCAAGGTTGTTCTGTGCGCCGGCAAAGTCATGTTCTGCAGCCTTTCTGTACCAGTACACTGCTTCCTTATAATCTGTGGGAACACCATCTCCTGTCTTATAGAGGTTTCCTATTATGGTCTGGGTCTCGAGGTCACTATTTACGCCCTCATCATCAGATACCGGTGTTCCTTCAGAATCCACCATGATTGGATCGTCATCATCAATCTGACCGTCACCCCACCAGCCGCATGCAGCTGCATTTGACGGAGCTATGGTCAACCAGCAGAAAAAAACGAGAAGAGTCAAAAAGGACGCTATTGAATATTTTATAACGGGTTCCTCCCTTGATTTATTGTTAAGATATTTATTTACCTGCAAGCTTTACAGATATCTCCTTTGAATGCCAGGCAATGCTTTTAATTGCATCAAGCATAGCGATAAAAATTATCGAAGCCGCATCATTACATATGCCTTTAATAAGGCGTTCCTCATGCAGAGTTGCATATTCCAATGCCTTTTTTTCCACCTCTGCCTGAGTTTCCTGAATATACATGCCCAGAAATCTATTTCTGGCCAGTATGATATCTGATGTGGGCGCCAGGACCTCAGTCAGCCGCTGAAGAAGAAATGTTGATTCCTTTACAGCCCTGTCAGAGAAAAGTATATTCCCCATTATTTTTTTATTAACACTTTCAGAAAGTTTCTCAATGTTTGTTCCGATCTTTAAAATGTGATCAGGGATCGATACATATGGCTGCAGATCAGGATGGCGCTCAATTTGAGTTCTTATATGTTCTGAAATTTTAGGCGCATCTCTTTTGATTGTTTCAGCTTTTGACGTACATTCCTTCAGAAACTGAGGCGCGTCATAAATAAATGCATTCTGTAAATTCGATATGCATTCTTCAGCATCGTTGATCATTTCATGCAGGGTTAGTAGATCTGCCTTCATATCACTACCCGTATTTTTTTTGACTATGCTGTTCATGTTATCCCTCCTTCCTTTACCGGCATAGGCCGGGTTTGCCTGATTAAGGACTGAATGCCTGCTATATTAATTAAATTAACGCAAAATAAGTGCCAATGCAACGGCACAAAATAGTTTGTCCAGGATGTCAAAATAATCAAGGAGTTATGACAGTATTAACTCAGACGATGCCGCGCCGATGCTTTCAGAGTTGTAACGTTAGATAAACACCGTTACCTTTGCGTAACATTATGGTTTGGGTTTTTATCTTTTCATTTACTGCCGGGAGAGGAACATATTGACGTGGAATAATTACTATGTAAGTATCACCTGCTACTCTATCTGGTAGGTCTTCATCTTCTCCCACAATGTCTTTCTGCTGATGCCAAGGGCCTCGGCTGCCTTTGTTTTATTTCCATTGGTAGCTCTCAGGATCTTTATTATATGCCCTTTCTTTGCCTTAGAAGCCACATCGGTAAGGCTGACGGTTGAAGATTGATCGTCTTTGGATTTTGCAATATGAAAGGGGAGGTCAGTTATATCAACAGTATCATTTGTTGACAGTGCAACACATCTTTCTATAAGGTTCTCCAGTTCCCTCACATTACCGGGGAGCTCATAATCCATAAAAGCGGTAACCGCTTCAGAACTGATCCTGACCTTTTTACCGAACCTGCAATTGTAAATATTGAGAAAGTGATCAATAAGAAGAGGGATGTCCTCTTTCCGCTCGTTTAAGGCAGGCATATTAACAGGAATAACATTAAGCCTGTAATATAGATCCTTCCGGAATCTCCCCTTTTTTACATCCTCCCAGAGTTTTCTGTTTGTTGCAGTAATAACCCTTACATCAACGGTTAGCGCTTTTGTGCCGCCAAGTCTTTCAAAGGAACCATCCTGCAGGATCCTGAGGAGTTTTATCTGCACCGAGGCAGGAAGATCCCCTATCTCATCAAGAAAGATCGTGCCCTTATCAGCACGGTCAAAACGCCCCGGTTTTCTCTGTGCGGCACCTGTAAATGCACCTTTTTCATACCCAAAGAGTTCACTCTCAACAAGGTTTTCAGGAAAGGCCGCACAATTAACTTTAATAAAAGGCTTATCCCCTCGTTTGCTCTGGTAGTGGATAGTTGAAGCGACCAGCTCTTTGCCGGTGCCGCTTTCGCCCATGATCAGGACAGTTGAGTCAGTTTGTGAGATCTTTTCTATGAGTGTGAAGATCTTTTCTATCTCCTTGCTTTCACCGATGATATTCGGATATTTGTAACAGTCAGAGAGATCTTTTCTTAGTCTGATATTATCATCTCTAAGTGTCTTGACCTCAAGCGCCCTGTCTACCATCAGATTGAATTCATCCAGAGAAAAAGGCTTGGTAATATAATCAAAGGCACCAAGTTTCATCGCTTCAACAGCGTCTTTTATTGTTCCAAAGGCTGTCATTGTTATGACAGGGATGCTGTTGTCCTTCTCTTTTATTGTCTTCAGGATATCAATGCCTGTCATATCCGGCAATCGAATATCCGTTATCACCATTGAAAATATATCTTCCCTGAATGCGGTAATACCATCAGCTCCTTTTTCATACACCTGCACTTCATACCCGTTTGCTTCCAGAGAGTCTTTGAGGGTAACCCTCATGATCTCCTCATCCTCTATTATCAGCAGTCTGTGTTTCATATCAACATGCCTGTTTGAACTTCAGGGTAAATGTGGAGCCCTTTCCTTTTTCACTCTCAATGGATATTTCACCGCCATAACTCTTCACGATCTCATATGTTACCCACAGTCCAAGCCCAGTGCCCTCGCCAGGCATCTTCGTAGTATAAAATGGATCAAAGATCTTATGAATATCTTCTTTGTTAATGCCTTCACCTGAGTCAGACATCTCCAGCGCTACCTCTGAGTTATCATTATGTGCATTGATGCTTAGTGAGCCCCCATTTTTCATTGACTGGACCGCGTTGATCATCAGGTTCATCAAAACATGGTGCAGATCGTGCGGGTCTATTAATATGGATGTGCCGCTCTTAACATCTTCACTGTAGATTATGTTGTTCATTTTTATCTGGTACTCGATAAAGGTGTATATGTTTTCCAGTGCGCTTTTGATCTCAACCGGCTGGGTATTTTTCTCATCTTTTCTTGACAGCCATAATAATTTACCGACTGTGTTCTCTATTTTGTTGAGGCCGTCATTCAGGAGCTTCATGTAACGTTCTTGGGTCTCTTGATCTTTCCCGTTCTGTTTAAGCATTTGAACGCAGTTGAACATGCCCCCAAGAGGGTTATTGATCTCATGGGCAATTCCTGATGCAAGAATGCCCAGGGATGCAAGCTTTTCAGCCTGCAGAAGCTGTTCATGTGTTTTTTTCAGTTCAATGTTGGCTTCCTTTATCCTGTCTATCATGCTGTTGAAGCTGTCGCAAAGGAGTGTTATCTCGTCACAGCCTTCAATGTCAACTTTAACATCAAGGATATTTTCATCTGTATTTTCAATTGTCCCGACAAATTCCAGGAGCTCGTTATGCGTCTGTTTTAACTTTAGATTTGACTGCCGTATCCGCTCGATCATTTTATTGAAGCTCTGGCCGAGAAGAGCAATTTCGTCACTGCCCTTTGTATCAGCCTTCACATCAAGTGTATCGCCGCCCGCCTTCTCCATAGTCCTTGCAAGGGCTGTTATAGGCCTGATAAACCGTCTGCTCAAAAGTATGATAGCGCCGAGGCTCAGCGCCAGCAGAACGATCGTTATTGCAGCGGTATGGATAATGACTGCCTGCATCTCATTAGCCAGACTCTCCAGTGATATAGCGAATTTGAGAGTTCCCCACCTCTTCTTTCCGATCGAAAGCGGGGTGGCAACATCAAGAGCGTCATAACCACTCTTGCTGTCATTGAATTTCTGCAGTATTGTAGAATCCGACAGGACGGCCCCGGCGGTTATCGGATCTTGATAGACCTTGCCGTATTCATTAAAGTCGTTATGTGCTGTCACCCTGCCATCCGGATCAAGAACAGTAATATACAGTAGATCAATATCCCTGCTCTCGAATATTTCCGTAACGTAATTGTCGATCAACCCTCCTTCCTCAACAAGGCCGAGTTTTTCGTATATGAGATCATTCATCACCGGAATGGCAAGAGTCTCTGCAAGTATCCTCCCCTGTCTCTCAATGTTAAGGTACATAATATTGTTTTCCCTTCTGGTGATCATGACGCCCATGATCACCATGAAGATGATCACTGAGGTGAAAGTGATTATAATGAACTTTCCCTGAAGTGGCAGGTTGTTCAGGTCAAATGATCTCATAGTTTAATTTTTGGGTGACAGCCGATACCGCATGTTGTAGGTATAGTGTTAATGATCTTTCTTATATGTTCGTACGCGGAATCGTCTGTTTCAATAAATCCGCCTCTCAGTTCCGGGTCGACTTTTTCAAGAACTATTTTGCCAGCCTCTGTTTTGCTCATATTTAGAAGATTTTTCCTGACGGTATCAACAACAGAATACGGAGTTTTAGGCCCGACTACAACAGGCCCCGTAGGTATCGGTCCGGATTCTGATATTATCTTCAGGCCCAGCGGACGATATTTTTCTGCTACAGATTTCCTTACTGCTCCAGCATCATAGCGGCCCTTCAGTACCCATTTAACAACAGAGTCGTGAGAGTTGAAATTTGTGTAGCTCTTCAGTTCTTTCAGGTGTATACCGTCTTCCGCAAGAAGAAGCCTGGGAATAAGATTGCCTGAAGTAGACTGCATTGATGCAAATGCAAAATTTTTGCCCTTTAATCCGGACAATCTATCTTCGGGAAAACTATCTTTTGCAATTATGACACTTCTGAAATGCGAATCCCCTTTTTCTGTTTTAGTTTTTAAAATGGGGATCGCCCCAAATTGTGCATGGGCATGCAGGTAGGTCAGAGGGCCGAGAAATGCTATATCAATATCACCGTTACCCAGTGCGTTCACAGTATCATTGTATGTTTTCCTCAGGACAAGTTCGAAATCATAAGATGTATTTTCCGAAAGATAATCTATTATAGGCTGGTATTTTTCATAGGCTATTCTGGGATTGTCTCTTGGAATAACACCCAGGTAAACAATATCTTTAGCACGAGGATCTACAGGTTCCCCGACGTTGAATATTGAGACAAAAGATTCCATCTCCCTGACAGAATCGTAATTGCTGTCTGCTACTGCAATAAATTTGTCTATCTGCATTGCAGACAGGATATCCCTCCCTTTCTTATCCAGATGCATATTGACCAGTATCTCTTTCATCTTTTCTTTCATGAATATCGAAATATACGGTGTTGTAACCATTGGAGGGATGCCGAATTCCGGTGATTTCTCTATGATTCGGGTATTTTTGACATAAGGAGACCCTTTCTTTTTCATATACTCATAAATAAGATTTTCAACTGCTGCGCCATCAACCACTTTTTTGGCAACTAGCTCAATAGATTTATTATGGCTGTAGCTGTATATGTATTTAGTAAAGAAATCTTCAAGGCTTTTACCTTCCTTTGCAAGGCGATAAGCAGGGTATAACATTCCGGAATTTGACTTGGGGTCAGTCAGGGCGAAACTTTTGCCTTCCAGTTGAGCAAACTCGTTTATATCACTGTCCCTGTGGACAATTATGTATGATTTATACATGGTTTTTCCGTTTACCTGAGGCGCAACAAGTAATTCCGCGCCAAACTTTCTCTTGTCTTTTATGTATGGCGCGGAACAGATAAAGGCTGCATCAACTTCTCCCTTTTCGAGCATTCTGTCCATCTCGTCATAGGTCTTTCTGTAGACCATCTCAACCGGCATGTCGAGCTTGGCTGAAATGTAATCAATGGTTTCCTGATAATACCTGACTGAACCAACCGGAGTGATCATGGAGACAACGCCGATCCTTACAGGCTTTTCAACGGCGAATAAATTTGAAGAAAGCGAAAGGATAACCAGGAAAGAGAAAAAAAGAAAAGCTTTGGCTGCTTTTTTATTCATATCGGCATTCCATTATAAAAGTTATATCATATTGAATATATATATGACAATATAACTTAAGGGCTGAAGACATTTTTTGTGGAATTAGAATAAGAAGAGAAACTGATGGAAGATTGTAATATCACTTAGCCCCTTTATAGTCGTATAATAGCTATTTATATAAAGAATTACAATCGAATTGTAAGACCGGCATTGAGGTCCTTGAAACAGGAATGATTATTATGAAGGTTCTTAATTGATACTAGTTGAGCAGATCCATTGCATCTTCAAAGTTGTCCATGGCAGCATCAAGCAGTACTATGGAGTACTTCTTGTTATGCACTCCGCCTCCATATTTGACAATACGTATATTCTCCTGCCCCTCTTTTAACAGGGCGGTAGCTTTATCCAGATCCTCCTGCGACACCCGTCCCTTTGCTTTATTAATGGCATCTTCTGCCTCTTTTTCAATCTCCATGGCATACTTCAGCTCTTCTTTTATCTTGCCTTTCCACTCCTCCACCATCCCCTCATGTTTTTCAGTATGGCAGGCGGCGCACGTCTTTGCAGAGCCGTGAAGGACTTTTTCTCCATTGATGAGCCTTTCTTCCTGATGGCATCCTATGCAGTTGGTCTTTACATCATACATGAGGCCAGGTGTCCTCATGACATCCTTCTTTTTATCTCCTATTAAAAGAAGTTTTTGATATTTATGATGGGCGGGATGACAGGTGAAACAGGACTCCCTTACCGGATCTAAAAAAGCGGTCTCCTTCTGGTGCAGAATAGGTTCATGGCAATCGAAACAGTTTGCATTCTGCTGTGCAACATGCATTTCATGCATTAATTTTCTATCATGGGTCTTCTCCAGCATTTCATCAGAAAAATCATGACATTGGAAACAATTTTCTTCTTTGATATTTCCCCTGCCTCTGATCAATTCAAAATGGCAGCTCTGGCAGGGCACGCCTGCCTCCTCAAGGCTTTGATGAGTAACCGGTTTTTCATCTGGATTCCCGTCCTTCTTCTGTTTTTGAAGTGGGGTTGTCGGGATCTCGTGGCAGAGTGAGCATTTGGCCCTCCCTTCATTGAACTCAGCATTTTTGAAATGACATAGGAAACACGCCACCTTGGGCACCTGAAAATGAAGATCAGCAACTATATGCTGATGGCATGTGTCACAGTGGAGTGTCTGTCCCTCTATGGTCTTGTCAAAATGTGTTTTGTGAATATAGATGATCTTTTCTCTGAATGTGACTTTGCCTTCCTTCAGCTTCTGCTCCGGGTGGCATTTGGATGTCATGCAGCTGAGGTCGTTGACCTTTGTCGGCCTTCTGACCTCTTTTTCTTTTAATGAGAGATAGGTGAAGAGCTGCCCCAGCCCTTTGAATTTGGACTTGGCGGCATGTTTTTCTCCAGGCGCGTAATGGCACTCTACACATGAAACCTCTTTTTCTCCGTGTTTGGATTTCATCCATGAGTTGTAGGACTTCTTCATTATGTGGCATGAGCCGCAGAAGGAAGGTCGGGAGGTGTATTTCTCTGCACCTAAAACCGCAAGAAAAGAGATTGCAGCTATGATAATTATTATGAGGACGCTTTTTTTCATATGGACAGTTTGACAGACCTAAACAGAAAATATGATACCTACGCTAAATATATCATACAAAAAAATTGTAGATTATGTGCGTGAAGTACATTGTTTGCCCGGCGCGTCTATTATATTCCTGAACAGGCTGTGGCCTGGATGTTGCTGGACAACGGATTAAAAAATCAAGTAACATCATAGAGATGCGAGAGTGATGGACCTGCCTGCTGGCAGGATTGGCAGACATACAGAATTAAGCTTTATTTGCAGATATTCAGACTGATAATGCGAGAGTGATGGAATTGGCAGACATGCCAGACTTAGGATCTGGTGCCGCAAGGTGTGGGGGTTCGAGTCCCCCCTCTCGCACCACTTAATTAACCAATATCAACTAAATGCGTTCTGCTATAATTATCTTAATAACCATTAAAGACGATTTCTTATTAATTTATAAATGCAGGTCTATAAAGGAGCAATAGATATGGGTGAAAAATCAAAGAGCAAAAAGGAACAAAAGAAAAAGCCCAAGCTTAGTATCAAAGAAAAACGAAAAGCAAAAAAAGAGAAGAATAGCTAAACCTGTCTGGCAGTGTAAATATGGATATTGCAGAGTTGGTTTTGAATGTGTTGAGAATTCATATGTTTATAGAAGGGGCGTCTTTATTTTATAAAGACGCCCCTTCTGTTTATCTCAAGAACTTTTACTTGAAATATTGGCGAGGGTAAAAGCCATCGAACGAAATGCACAAGATCCTTCATCTTCTTCTCCAACCCATAATTCACATGCATGCTTAAGGCAGGTAATACCATTTTGCAGCGGACATTGTTTAACATTGTCAGACATGATTTCATTCTCCTTTAATAATCGACCTAGCTGTATTATACGAAAGATTTCTAAATAGGGGTTGTTGAAAAATCCTAAAGGGGCCTGGAAACTCCAGACCCCTTGTATTTTCAGGATTATATCTTATCAGAAGTATTTATCGTACCAGTTACCACTGTGTCTGTCATGCCGATCATGTCTGTGCCTGTCTCTGTCATGTCTTTGTCTGTCTTGTCTCTGACGTTGATCTCTTCCGTAACGGTCATGCCTGTCGTGTCTGTCATACCTGTTGTTTATCCTCTGCATATACTTGATCTTCTTCCAAAACGGCCGGTGCTTCTTATAAAGATCCTTTCCCCTATACCTCTGGTCATGCTGGTGCATCCCGTAGAAAGGGCCGCCTGAACCAAACTGCACTCTGAATGACACATCCGAATTGTTTCGTGAAACCCTTTTTCCTCTTTCATTACCGCTGTCATGTGCATATGTTACAGACGAGATTGCCAGTAACGATACTGCTGTGAGTACTGCCATTAATACTTTCATCCTGCACCTCCATATTCTTTTTCTTGTTTAAAGATTAAACCATCAGTTAGAAGATAAGATGAAAATGGAGTGAAGAATTTGTGAAGCAAACAAGGCTCGAAAGTGTGAAAGTCCGAAGGTTATATACAATATAAAATATAATAAGATTCTTGAAAATACTACCTGATTCATTTATTATTCTGAAACTCCCCAAAACCCGATTGACCGGAGGAAAGATGAACTACAACTTTGTAAGCTTTGCAGGGATATTCATACTGATGGTATTTGCATGGGCGTTCTCAACCGATAGAAAAGTTGTGAACTGGCGTGTTATCGGATGGGGGCTTGCGCTTCAGTTATTATTCGGGCTATTTATCTTTAAGCTTCCTGCGGGTGCGAATTTTTTCATCTTTCTCAATGAGATTCTTGTAAGGGTTCTCTCTGTTGCAAATGAGGGTGCAAAGTTTCTATTTGGTGTTCTTGCCGTTCCGCCCGGAACTGCCGGTTCCAACGGTGAACAGTCGATTGGATGGATATTCGTCTTTCAGGCGCTTCCGACCATAATATTCTTTGCCAGCCTTATGGCCATCCTATACTACATAGGTGTGATGCCCTGGTTCGTTAAGATCTTTTCAAAGGCGTTTACAAGGCTTATGAAGATAAGCGGCGCTGAGGCGCTCTGCACATCAAGTAACATCTTTGTCGGCATTGAGGCTATGACAACCATCCGTCCCTATATTGATAAGATGACCCGCTCTGAGCTCTGCACCATACTGACAGCTGGTATGGCAACGATCGCTTCAACTGTGCTTGCTCTCTATGTGTATATACTTCAGGGTGAGTTCCCGATGATAGCGGGCCATCTGGTATCAGCAACCATCCTTTCCGCTCCTGCGGCTGTCATAATGTCAAAGCTCCTGATGCCTGAGACAGAGAGCCCTGAGACGCTCGGCATTGATGTGCAGCCCCACTATGAGAGGGAGTCATCAATAATAGAGGCTACGATAAACGGTGCTAATGCCGGACTGAAACTTGCGCTCGGCATAGTTGCGCTGCTCATATCATTTCTAGGACTGGTTGCTCTATTTGACCTTGTGCTAGTCGGGATAGGGGGTAATATTAATGAGGCAGCGGGCATTAATATAGACTGGTCACTTGCAGGGTTGCTGGGGTATATATTTTATCCCTTTACTCTTGTTATAGGGGTTCCTCCATCTGATGCCTTTGAGATAGCAAAGCTTATAGGCGAAAGGTCAGTGCTTACGGAGACCAAGTCATATATGGATCTTGCCGTACTTCTTTCAAAAGGAACTTTGAATGACCCTCGCTCTGCATATCTTGCCACATATGCTCTCTGCGGTTTTGCCCATGTCGCATCGCTTGCGATATTTGTCGGAGGCACTGCCGCACTTGCTCCCAAGAGGATCGGTGACCTATCTGCAGTCGGGCCTAGGGCACTGCTTGCCGCAACCCTTGCATGTCTTATGACAGCTGCTGTTGCAGGGGTGTTTTATTCGGGCGGTTCCATACTTCTGGGGAAATGATCGGGTGATGCAGGAGCCTGATCTCTACGATGTCATCATAGCAGGCGGCGGGCCTGCGGGTTCTACTGCCGGACATCTCCTGAGCAGGTCAGGCCTCAGAGTGCTTATTATCGACAAGAGCACCTTCCCCAGAAAGAAGCTCTGCGGCGGACTTATAACCTACAAGACCGTCAGGCTTCTGGAGCGTGTATTTGGTGCGGACACAGACACGCTGCAGGCGAAGGGCATAATAGATTTTGAATCCAACAGGTATGAGATCTTCTTCAGGGATGAGAGCCTTGCCCTGAACAGTTTTGAGATCCCGTACTATTTTGTAGACCGATACTTGTATGACGAACATCTGCTTTCAAAGGCGAGGGAGTCAGGGGTAGAGGTTGTTGAGGGTGACGGCGTGGTCAAATGTGACCTTGAGAAAAATGAGGTTACGACTTCTTCTGGCAGTAACTTTAAGGCAAAGTTTCTCATTGGTGCAGATGGCATACATAGCCGGATAAGGGGCTGCTTTCCCAATGACCGTTTTGATGATGAGGCGTGGAACAGGGAGATGGGTATGGCTATTGAGATATATGCGGATCGAAATGATATAAGCATGGAGGTGAACCATCCCATGGTCTTCTTCGGTTTTATCGATCAGGGGTATGCATGGATATTTCCAAACAGTGAGAGGGTAGTGCTGGGAATATGCGGCCCTTCACAAAAGAACAAGAATAAATTTGTTTCATCCTTTAATGGCTTTCTAAATTCGATGGGCCTTTCTGAATTGGCAAACAGGGAGGTGAGGGGATACCCTCTTCCATTCGGGAACTACCTGAAGAGACCTGTGTATGGCAGCACCGCACTGGCAGGTGATGCAGCCGGTTTTGCCGACCCGATATTTGCTGAAGGAATATTCTATGCACAGAGGAGCGCCGAGCTTCTTTCTGAGGCAGTTGTTGAGGCCCATGCAGGGAAGACATGCCTGGATAGTGCGTATCAACTGCTTCTGCAGAGGTATCTTCTGCCAGAGCTGGAGGCGGCTAAGAGGAATAGCTGGTTCTTCTATAACGGGCCACAGAGGTACTACCTTAAGATGTTATTCAACATATTTGGAAAGAGGTCTTCAGAGACGGTGCATGGAATAAGAAGCCATAGGTGGTTCAGTAAGCCTGATGAAGAGACGATATAAAAGAACAAATTCCAAATAACAAACCTCAAATCCCAAATAAATACCAAAATTCAAATTCCAAGTGGCAACTTTAGATGGAACATTGTTTCACAATTTAAACCTTTAATTCTTTTCAGGTTATTTTATAACCTGCATTTACTACAGCACTCTCAACTGCAGCTTTATCAGTTTTTGATTCGTCGTAGCTTACCACAGCAGAACCTACCTCAACCTCAGCGGATGTTACGCCGTCCAGCTCATCAAGGGCCTTCTTTACAGCCATCACACAGTGCTGGCAACTCATGCCGTCAATCTTCAGATCTATCTTAGCCATTGTCTACCTCCGTATGCTTATGATTAATAACTGATCTTAACATTTAGCGGTCAAAAGAAGCTTTTCAGATAAGCGCGAATATTGCTATACTGTATAACCATGAATGATAAGAGAAGAAGAGCAGAGGAGTGCATAAATGTGCTTGTAGAGCACGGTGTTCTGAATGTTATCCGTGACGGTGTCAGCATACAGGATACCGACTATAAGATACTCTATCAGAATGACTTTCATAAGGGGCTTGTTGGGGATCACAAGGGAGATTACTGTTTCAGGGCTTATGACAAAAGTGAGCAGCATTGTGAAAGTTGTCCTCTGAAGGCTGCGTTCCATGACGGGCAGGTGTGTACATCAGAGAGGAAAGTAAATGTAGAGAGTGGTGAAAAGTTATTTAAAATAACAGCTTCTCCGATCAAGGATACTGACGGCAGTATCATAGCCGGAATTGAGATAGTCAGGGATATAACTGAAGAGAGTAAGAGAGAGAATGTGCTCAGGGTTGTTGCAGAGCGGGTCTCAAGTGAGGTCGGAGAGGCATTCTTTACTTCTCTTGCTAAGTTTCTTGCTGAAAGTCTTGGGACAGACTATGCATTTGTCGGCAAGCTGTCAAAGGATAATGATAATGCTGTAAAGACGATTGCGGTATGTGCGCATGGAGATATCATTGATAATTTTGAGTATGGCCTTGAAGATACTCCATGTCATAAAGTTATCGGCAGGGATGTCTGCATCTATCCATCAGGAGTTCAGGGGGAATTCCCCAAAGATGAACTGCTTATAAAGATGGGTGTTGAGAGTTATATGGGTGTTCCCCTGTTTGCTTCTGACGGCAGAGCTCTTGGAATAATTGTAATAATGGATGGAAAGCCTTTCAGCGATGATAAACATGCTGAGGCGATACTCCGTATCTTTGCGGCCCGTGCATCATCTGAAATAGAGCGCAAACTTATCGATGACAAGCTGCTTAGAGAGAAGGATCTATCTGAATCCATGATAAACAGCCTGCCTGGCATCTTTTACCTGATTACTGAAGAGGGCAGGTTTATCAGATGGAACAAAAACTTTGAATTGGTGACAGGGTATTCTTCCGGAGAGATAGCCGGAATGAGTCCCTTAGACTTCTTTGAAGGGGATGACATTGAGCTTATCAAAAGCAGGATACATGATGTCTTTGAAAAGGGTGAGTCTTCTGCTGAGGCCGGGCTTGTCTCTAAGGGTAGAGAAAGGGCACCTTTCTTCTTCACCGGATTGCGCATTGTGGTAGATGATAAGCCGCAGCTTATAGGGGTTGGGCTGGATATATCAGAGCGTAAAAAGATCGAGAATGATCTCATTTCAAAAGAGGCTGCACTTGAAGAGAGGGTAAGCGACCTGGAGCAGTTCTATAATATGGCGATAGGCAGAGAGGTGAAGATGAAGGAGCTCAAGGAGAGGCTTTTAGATCTTGAAGAGGAGCTTTCGAGATATAAAAGGTAATATCTATTAATTTATTCCTGTCGTCGGCCCGGAACTTCCGGGCCTTTTTTGTCTCTGATGAAAATGGAAGTTTATGTTAAAATAAATACCCTGTAGGGGCTATAGCTCAGCTGGGAGAGCGCATGGCTGGCAGCCATGAGGTCAGGGGTTCGATCCCCCTTAGCTCCACCATGTAAAAGATAAAGGGTTTCGCATTATGCGAAACCCTTTTTTTATTAATTGGTTATGTAAGAAAAGACCAAGATAGCTGTGCTGAATTTCAGGTAGTGTAATACCTTTTATTTGGCATTCACGCAGTCTATCTTTTTAAGTATGTATGCAATGCCTATCATTACCACTGCAAAGCCAAGGAAGACTAATCCCATCCCGAAATACATTATCTCGAGTATCATGTCCTGAGTCACGTTTACTTCGGAATATAGGCCTTTAATAATATTCTCTCCAAAACTGCCGAAGACCGCATTAATGCCTACTATTACAAATATCAATGCTATAGCATTTAATAACCACCTCATTTTCTTTCCCCTTTCATTATTTATTATTAAGTAATAATAACTCTTTTCAGTATAAGAATAAAGCGAATAATTATTATGGTTAAGAAGGGTCTATTTATTAAGGAGTTGCTCGATCTCATCTGAGTAGCCGCCGCTATCCTCATGTATATAAAGAGGCGGGTCTACCTTAAGCCACCTGCCAGAACTCTTTACAGCCTCAATAAGTACCATCTTCGCCTCCTCTCCATCTCGGGAATGAACAAACCTCATCCTCTTTGGTTCGAGCCTGGACTCCTGCAGCAGGCTGATAAGTTCTATCAGGCGGAATGGATGATAGATCAGGCAGAACCTACCTTTCTCTTTAAGAAGATATGAGGCTGTCTTTATCAGCTCTGATAGAGTTATCTTCAGCTCATGTCTTGCTGCTGCCCTCTCATCATCAATGCTGATACGCCCGGTGTCAGGCCTTCTGAAAGGGGGGTTTGAGAAGACAAGGGCAGCCTTTCCAGCAGGCAATATATTCTTCAGCTTTTTAATGTCAGCCTTCAATATCTCTATTCTGTCTTCAAGCTTGTTCAGGATCACATTCTTTTTGGCACGTTCTGCAAGAGGCTTCTGAAGTTCAACCCCTGTCAGCTTGATATATGGGGACCTCTTTGCAAGAAGTATTGAGATAATGCCCGAGCCTGTACCAAGCTCAATCCCCTTGTCATACTTCTTTGTTCTTATAAAGTCTTCCAGTATGACGGCATCTATACTGAAGCGGTATCCTTTTTTTGACTGGATTATCTTTACATCCTTGATAGTGTCGAGGGTTTCATCCGGTTTGGGTTTCATAAGTCACCTATGTCTGTATTTCGATCTTTTCAAGAATACCCGGCAGGTCACCCATGTCATCAATAATGTAGTCAGCATCCTTAAGCATATTAGCAGAACGGAATCCGTAAGTTACGGCAACAGTCTTTATGCCGGCAGCCTTGCCTGCCTCTACATCAAAGTTGCTGTCACCTATCATGACTGCTTCATCTTTTGACGCTTTAAAGTGCTTCATCGTCTCCAGCACAGGAACAGGTGACGGCTTCTTCTCTGTAACGCTGTCACTGCCGTTTATGACCTCAAAGTAGTTATGGATGCCGATCCCCTTAAGTACATCAAGTGAAAATGATTCCCTCTTGTTGGAGAGCACGGCTTTTCTGTATCTGCCCAGCAGTGGCAGGGTCTCCTTAACATTCGGGTAAGCTGTTGTGTAATCAAGAAGGTGCTTTGAATAATGATTCAGGAATCTGTCACTCACCTTTTTAAAGGCAGCATCAGCTTTGCCGTCATCAGAGACGACATTCTCGGGCAGCAAAGAGTTAAGCAACTTTGTAATGCCTGAACCTACCATAGCCTTTGTCTCTTCAATAGAATATGGGCCGGTACCGAATGGTTCAACAGCGTAGTTGATGGACTCAGCTATGTCGCGGCTTGTATCGGCAAGTGTGCCATCAAGGTCAAATATAAGTAATTTTATCATCATATATTATCCATTAATGGCAATAAAAAAGTGAGAAGCTGAAAAAATCCAGCTTCTCACTTTGAATAGTATCTTTTATAAGAGGTTACTTTATCTGATGCTTTTCAGATATCTGGACCCTTGCTACTGCACGCTCAATAGCGGCCTCTTCATGTGCATTCTCAAACTTCTCTTCCTGTTTGGCCTTTTCTTCAGCAAGTCTGTGTGCCTCTTTTGCCCTTTCTATGTCGATATCCTCGGCCTTTTCAGCGCTGTCAGCAAGGATAGTCACCTTGTCAGGGCCGGCCTCTGCATAGCCCCAGTTTACAAAGAAGTGGCCTGTCTCAGAACCTTTTTTGTATGTGAGCATTCCTATCTTCAGCGTTGTAAGGAAAGGGATGTGATCGGGAAGTATCCCGAACTCGCCTTCGCTTCCTGAAGCTACTATCTCATCAACCTCTTCAGTAAATACATGACCGTAAGGTGTGACGATATCTAATGTTATCTTATTGTCTGCCATTTAATTAACCGTTCCAGCCGAGGCCTCTTGCCTTCTCCTCAGCCTCTTCAATTCCGCCGACCATGTAGAATGCCTGTTCGGGAACGTCATCATATTTACCGTCAGCAATTGCTTTAAAGCCTTTGATGGTATCAGCCAGTTTGACGTATTTACCGGGTGTGCCGGTAAATGTCTCTGCAACATGGAACGGCTGGCTCAGGAATCTCTGAAGTTTTCTTGCCCTTCCGACTGAAAGCTTATCATCCTCTGAAAGCTCCTCCATACCGAGGATGGCGATGATATCCTGAAGTTCTTTATACCTCTGAAGTACTATCTGCACCTGCCTTGCAACGGCATAGTGCTCTTCACCGAGTATGAGTGGATCAAGAATTCTTGATGTTGAGTCAAGCGGATCAACAGCAGGGTAGATACCAAGTTCTGATATCTGCCTTGAGAGAACAACCGTTCCGTCAAGGTGGGTGAATGCTGTAGCAACAGCAGGGTCGGTAAGGTCATCAGCAGGAACATAGATAGCCTGCATAGATGTAATAGCGCCCTTATTCGTTGATGTGATCCTCTCCTGAAGTATACCCATGTCAGTTCCGAGTGTAGGCTGGTATCCGACAGCAGAAGGCATCCTGCCAAGAAGAGCTGAAAGCTCAGCACCTGCAAGAGTGTACCTGAATATATTATCAAGAAAGATGAGAACGTCCTGTCCCTCATCCCTGAAGTACTCAGCACATGTAAGCGCTGAAAGTGCGACCCTTGCCCTTGCTCCCGGCGGCTCGTTCATCTGTCCGTAGACAAGAGCTGTCTTATCAAGAACGCCTGATTCCTTCATCTCAAGGTAGAGGTCATTTCCCTCTCTGGTTCTCTCACCAACACCGGCAAAGACAGACACACCACCATGGACCATTGCGATATTATGGATCATCTCCATGATAACAACCGTCTTTCCAACACCGGCACCGCCGAACATGCCCATCTTTCCGCCTTTAACGAACGGGACGAGCAGATCAAAGACCTTAACGCCTGTCTCAAAGACCTGTGTTGAGGTATCCTGCTCTGTGAATTCAGGAGATTCTCTGTGGATAGGAAGTCTTTCAGTCTCTCCGATAGGGCCCTTCTGGTCAACAGGCTCGCCGATAACGTTCATGATCCTTCCGAGCGTCTTCTCACCGACAGGGACTGTGATGGGTGTTCCTAAATCAACTGCTTTCATGCCCCTGACAAGCCCGTCTGTTGTTGACATTGCGATTGTACGGACAAGGTTGTCGCCGAGGTGGCCGGCAACCTCAAGTGTAAGGTCTATTGCAGGGGTGCCTTTCTCAGCATCTGCGGCCTGCTCGATCTTAACAGCGTTAAGTATCGCAGGTAATGTATCTGCAAACTCGACATCAACAACCGCGCCGATGACCTGTGCTACTTTCCCTTCATTCATGGCATGTTCCTCCTAAAATTAAATCAAATATAAAAATTAAATATCAATATTGAATATGAAAAAGTTTACAGCAGCCTGCTATAAACTGAATTAACCCTTTAATGCCTCAACACCGCCGACGATATCCATGAGCTCTCCGGTGATGCTTGCCTGCCTCGCCTTGTTGTACTTGAGGGTCAGGTTTCCTATCATCTCATCGGCGTTCTGTGTGGCGTTCTCCATGGCGGTCATTCTTGCAGCCTCTTCTGATGCCTGCGACTCAAGGAGCGCCCTGTATATCTGAACCTCAACATTCTTTGGAAGCAGCTGGCCCAGGATCTCTTTTTCAGTGGGCTCGAAGGTAAAGAGGGTTGAGGCCTTCCCTGTATCCGCAGTCTCTTCAGGGGCTGACAGAGGCATGATCTTTTGTACAGTGACCTCCTGGTTCATCACCGTCCTGAACTGGTTATATATCATAAATACTTCATCGATCGATTCATCGAGGTAGCTCTCAACGATATTATCGCCAATCTTTGTGGCATCGCCGTATGCGAGTTTGCCTGAAAGGTCGATCCATGAGTTCCTCATCTCAACATTACGTCTCTTGAAGTATTCATTGGCCTTCTTGCCTACAACGCTGATGCTGACGTTGTAGTTCTCTTCCTTGTGTTCGTCTATCAGATTCTGAGCTGCTTTGAGTATATTTGTATTAAAGGCGCTGCAGAGTCCTCTGTCGCTGGTGAGCACAAGGAACTCAACCGTCTTTCTCGGCCTCTGTACCATAAGCGGATGAAGTGCCTCTCCGCCCTCAGTCATGCTCGCTATGACAGAGTTCATCTTCTCAGCATACGGCCTCATGTCGATCATTCTGGCCTGTGCTTTCCTCAGTTTTGAAGCAGCGACCATCTTCATCGCCTTTGTGATCTGCTTGGTGCTGGAGACAGCAGTTATTCTTCTTTGTATCTCTCTTAAAGTAGCCATAATATATTAGCTTTCCTTATGCTGAGAATCCTTTCTTGAATTCTTCGATAGCTGCAATGAGCTTCTCTTTAAGTGAATCATCAATAGCCTTCTTCTCGGCCAGTTCAGTCCTTATGTCATCCTTTGTTCCCCGTACATATTTCATGAACTCAGCCTCGAACTTTTTGATAGACTCAACAGGTATATCATCGAGATATCCCTGCGTGCCGGCAAAGAGCACGATGACCTGGTCTTCCATGGACATGGGAACATACTGGTCCTGCTTAAGAAGCTCGACCATCCTCTTACCTCGCTCGATCTGTGCAAGGGTTGCTGCGTCAAGGTCAGAGCCGAACTGTGCAAAAGCAGCCATCTCCCTGAACTGTGCAAGGTCAAGCCTGAGAGTGCCTGCAACCTGCTTCATGGCCTTTGTCTGTGCCGCGCCGCCGACTCGACTGACCGAGAGACCAACGTTAACAGCAGGTCTCACACCGGCGTAGAAGAGCTCCGGCTCAAGGTATATCTGACCGTCTGTAATGGAGATAACGTTTGTAGGAATATATCCTGAAACGTCACCTGCCTGTGTCTCGATGATCGGAAGGGCTGTAAGTGAGCCGCCGCCGAGTGCATCGGATAATTTAGCAGACCTCTCAAGAAGCCTTGAATGGAGATAGAAGACGTCTCCGGGGAATGCTTCACGACCTGGCGGACGCCTCAGGAGCAGTGAGAGCTGCCTGTAGGCTGTGGCCTGTTTGCTGAGATCATCATATACTATTAAAGCGTGTCCGCTGTTATCCCTGAAGTACTCTCCAAGGGCGCATCCTGTGTAAGGAGCGATATATTGAAGCGGTGCAGGCTCACTTGCTGTTGCTGATACTATTATTGTGTGCTCAAGCGCTCCTTCCTCTTCAAGCTTCTTGACAACACGTACAACGTTTGAACGTTTCTGGCCGATTGCGACATATATGCATACGACTCCGGTACCTTTCTGATTTATAATTGCATCGACACCGACAGCGGTCTTTCCTGTCTGACGGTCTCCGATGATAAGCTCTCTCTGTCCTCTTCCGACCGGTATCATGGCATCAACTGCTTTGAGTCCCGTCTGCATCGGCTCTCCGACAGGCTGCCTGTCGATGATGCCGGGTGCTACAACATCGACGATCCTGCTCTCTGTTGTGGCGATAGGGCCTTTGCCGTCGATAGGCTGGCCGATAGCGTTGACAACCCTTCCAAGGAGCGCCTTACCAGCAGGAACCTCCATGATCTTTCCGGTACGCTTTACAAGATCGCCTTCCTTGATGAGTGTGTCTTCACCAAAGAGAACGGCTCCTACAGAGTCCTCCTCAAGGTTGAGCGCCATTCCAAAGACATTATTCGGAAATTCAAGAAGCTCTGAAGCCATACAGTTGTCAAGTCCGTAGATCTTTGCGATTCCGTCACCGACCTTTACGACCGTGCCGACTTCACTAACGTCAACACGCTTCTCAAAATCGGCAATCTGTTTTTTTATTAATTCGCTAATTTCACCTGAGTTGAGTTGTGCAATATCCATTAAAACCCCCTTCAATAATTATCAAGTTATATAAAAATGTATTATCTTGTCAGTTCTGTTTTGAGCAGCTGAAGCTGTCCCTTAATGCTGCTGTCATAGACGGTGCTCCCTACCTTTACAATGAAGCCACCTATGATCGAAGGGTCTATGTCGCTCTCTATATCAACTTCCCTGTCTGTAATGGAAGCAAGTGCTGTCTTAAGCCTGCTCATATGCGAATCATCAAGCGCTACAGGAGCAGTTACCTGTGCGGTAACTTTGCGGATCTTCTCCTCATAGAGCGCAACAGCCGCCTTTATGATCTCCTTAAGAGCTGAAAGAACACCCTCAGTTATGGCCAGGTCAAGGAACTTTACTGTTTCAGCAGATGCCTTCATATGTGAAAGGACATCTTTCAATGCCTTCTGCTTCTCATTATTGGAGAATAGCTGGCTTACAAAGAAGATGCGGATATTCTTGTCAGAATCAAGAAGCTTTAAAAAGAGTCCGAGCTCCTCAAGTACTTTTGGAGCTTCAGATGTTTCAACCTTATTTATAAGTGCTTTACTGAATTTTTTGGCTATCTGTGATTTATTCAACTCTTTACCTCTATTTTCTTTATATATTCGTCGATCAATTTCTCCTGCTCGCCACTGCCGAGTCTACTGCTAATCTCTTTTTCAGCGGCCTCAAGTGCCAGAAGGGCAGCTTCGGACTTCAGTGACTGTTTGGCTTTCTCAAGCTCAAATTCGATACTCGCTTTTGCCTGCTCGACTATCTTCTGTTTCATATGCTCACCCTCAGCGATAAGCGCCTCTTTTTCTTTCTCGCCGGTCTTTCTTGCAGCATCAATTATCTGGCCGGTCTCCTGCTCTGAGTTCTTGAGCCTTTCACGAACCTCAGCCAGGGTCTTTTCTGCAAGCGCCTTAGCTTCAGCAGCCTCTTTGATAGAGTTCTCTATCTTCTCTGTCCTGCTTTTGAAGAACTCGCTAAAAGGCTTGCGGGTGAAGAAGACGATTATGCCTACAAGAAGGAAAAAGTTTACAAATGGCCAGAAGAGGTCGCCCCATGCTATACCGTGGTCTTCACCGGCCTGCGCAGCTCCGCCGCCACTGGCTAAAGCAGCATCAGAAGATAGCAGGGTGTAGAGTGTTATAAAAAGTACATATAATAATCTGTATTTAATCATTTATTATGCCCCTATCATCTTTTCTACGATCTTACCGGAAAAGGCCTCAATATCTTTCTGGAGTCCGTCTTTTGCTTTCTGGACAGCCGCCTCAAGCTCTGCCTTTGCCTTGCTGTTCATCTCCTCAGCATCCTTCTGTGCAGCTGCCATGGCCTGTTTGTGTACTTCAGACCCCTCATTGCGTAAACCCTCATTTATAGTCTTTGCCTCGTCCTTAGCTTTTGCAAGGTTGGCATCGATCTGTGAGAGGAACTCATCCTTCTCTTTATCAAGCTCCCTGGCGTTCTCAAGTGAGCCATCGATCATTTTGGACCTTTCGTCAAATACCTTAAAGATGGGTTTGAATAAAATGGTATTTAAGAGGTAGAAGAGAATCAGGAAACTTGCAAGATGCCAGAAAAAATTCACATTAACGTCTAACATTATTTGGCCTGCCTTCTTATTTAAGATTTATGATTTTTTGAGAAAAAAATATGCAGAATTTAACATAGCATTTCCGTTTTGTCAATAATTCTGTATTAATAGGCCTATTTGCAAAACTTATGTAATTTTTTTCAGCCATAAATGAGCTTCCTGCGGGCATCATTTTTTTGTCAAATATGCTTCCATATGTCCGCTGTTTTGACTTTTCAATACCTTTCTTATAAACTTCTATAGATTATGAATAACGATACTATATTAAACTTGATCTTCCAGGCTGGGCCGGTAGTAAAACTCGTCATGCTGATACTCCTCTTCTTTTCAGTGGCTTCCTGGGCGATAATTATTCACAAACATCTGCTGCTCTACAGAGTTGACAAGGAGACCAATACCTTTAACGACCTCATGCAGAGCAGGGACTGGGACTCTCTTAATAAGGCGATCGGGCGTTTCTCCCTCAGCCCTGTGGCAAAGATCTTCAAAGCGGCGCATTCTGCAAAGGATAGAGGTTGGGAGGATGTCAGAAGGGTGCTCAAGAGGGTTGAGGCAACTGAAGCCGCGAGGCTTGAGAAGAACCTTACATTTCTTGCAACCACCGGCTCAACAGCTCCTTTCATCGGACTGTTTGGAACGGTATGGGGGATAATGAACTCCTTCCGCGGCATAGGCAGGCTGGGTTCTGCATCTCTTGCTGTAGTTGCTCCCGGCATAGCTGAAGCGCTTATAGCTACCGCTGCAGGCCTTGTAGCTGCCATACCCGCTGTTATAGCCTACAACTATTACTTGAGCAGGGCACAGAGAAATATAATTTTAATGGAAGACTTTTCCAGGGAAATGATCGACCACTTTGCGAGGAAAGATGAAGAGGCGAAGACAGGCCCTATCGGAAATTAATGTAACCCCGTTTGTGGATGTAATGCTCGTCCTGCTGGTGATCTTTATGATCACGGCCCCACTGCTTCAGCAGGGTATTGATGTGAACCTGCCTAATGCAAAGGGCGAGGAACTCTCACCAACTGAAAGGATAGTGATCACCGTCAAACAGGACGGCAAGATATATCTGAACAAGTCTTCTGTGACCGTACAGACTCTTAAATCCAAGTTCAAAGGCAAGTCTGATAAGGATGTCTTTTTAAAGGCGGACAAGAAAGTGTCCTATGGTGTTATAGTCAGTATCATGGGTGAACTGAGGGAAGCGGGAATTGAGAGACTGGGGATGATTACGGAGTCAGAAGCAACTATTCGATGAGACTCTTCCAGAACTCTGACCCGGAACCCAATTTTAATAAGATAGCTGTCGCCTCCTTCATTCTTCACCTTGTTTTTATTCTCATTGCAGTTATACCAGTCTCTCATAAGAAGAGGGACATAAAGAGCTACTATGTTAACCTTGTAGCCCCTGCTGCCGTGCGCAGCCCTGTAAGGCAGCGTGCTGATGTCAGCAGTAAGGTAAAGGTCAGAAGCAAGAGGATACCGCCGAAGAAGAATATTAAGGCCAGGCCAAAGGCAAAGGTGTCGCTAAAGTCTGATAAGGTCTCCAGCCTGATAGGTCATAAATTAAAGGAGAAGCAGAGGGAGAAGGAGGAGAAGGCCCGGAGGCTCGCTGATATAAAGGAGCGTTTAAAGGAAGAGGCCGAGTATGTTCCGGTAGCTGAAGCGGCCCCTGAGGCTGAAACGGCTTCTGAAGCTGAAACAGCTCCTGAGGCTGAAACGGCGGCCCCTCAAGCTTCTAACCTTTATGCCGGAATCGGGGAATTTGATGCCCGCCTTTTATATGAAGCCAGGATATTTGAATATATTAGAGGTCACTGGAACATTCCCAAGATTGACATAGAGGACCTAGTGGCTGCATTTGACGTCATAGTTAATATAGTTGATGGGGAATGGAGGATCATTTCTTTTAAACCCATAGAGTCATCGGGCAACAGGATCTTTGACCGCTCTGCGATAATGGCTATGCAGGATGCAATGGAATCAACAAAGTATGTGCCTTTGCCTGAACCGCCTTTAGAGATGTATAACGAGGTAATAAACGAAGGGATAGGGATTAATTTCTATGATGAAGAGTAGAGGAGTTGTAAAAGAAATACCTTTAATTCTATTTATTGTTTTTTTGCTTGTTATGATCGGTCTGCCTTCAGCTTACGCCAAGGTATACATTGATATAACATCACCTAACTGGAGAGAGATACCGATCTCAATATCTGCATCAGGGAGCGATGAGGCAAAGACGATCGAGGATGTTGTGAAAAATGATCTGTACCTCACAGGCATATTCTCTGATGTTGACCCCTCTTTGCTTGGTGCGGAGATAAAGGTGGAGATGCAGATAGAGAGCGGGGCCGGCATCAAGGCGGTTGTCTCCGCAGGCGATATTATCGCCAACAGGATTATACTCAAGAAAAAATATGAGACTTCTAAAAGGAGCGTCAGGGCTCTTGCGCATTCAATAGCAAATGATATCTTTCAGGTTATAACGGGCCAGAAGGGAAGCTTTAGAACTAAGTTCACATATATAGTGGACTCTTCCGGGGAGAAGGAGCTGCACATCATGGATTGGGACGGGTATAACTCAACGCTGATCGAATCCAAGGGCCTCCCGCTGGTGCACAACTGGTCTGATGACGGTCAACATATCTATTACTCTTCAGAAAGGAACAGAAAGTGGAGGATCATTAAACTGGATCGTAAAAAAAGGGTAAAGGAGCAGATACATGCATCAGAAGGAATAAACCTTGTTGGCGATATTCATAAAGGCCGGATTGCATTCTCATCTTCAAAGGGCGGCAGTCCAGCTATTTATTTAATGAATACGGATGGCAGCGGCAGAAGAAAGATCACAAAATCTTTCGGAATAGATATCTCCCCTGTTTTTTCGCCTGACGGGTCAAGAATAGCCTTTGTTTCTGACAGGGGAGGGTCTGCACAGGTATACACAATGGATGCTGACGGGAGGAATCAAAAAAGGCTTACATTCGGAAGCAGCTACAACCAGTCGCCTGCATGGTCGCTTGACGGAAAATGGATATCTTATGTGAGAAGGCAGGATGGTAAAAATCAGATATTCATGATAAAATCTGATGGAACAGGAGCAAGGCAGCTTACGTTTGAGGGCAATAATGAGCATCCGACATTTTCACCGAACGGTCTTTTTATAGCCTTTGATTCTAACAGGGACGGCGGCCGAGGCATCTATGTCATGCGCTTAAACGGCGAGGGTCAGAGAAAGATAACATCAGATAAGGTGAGGGCGTTAATACCGAGATGGTCACCTTATCTTAATTGATAATCAGAGTTAATAATTTTAAAGATCAATAATAACGGGAGGGCACAATATGAAAAAGATTCTAATCCTTTTGCTTTTAGTATCTGTTATCGGCTGTGCATCAAAGCAGGTGCAGGATGATGTTGTATACAGACAGGCTGCAAAATGTAAAGGCGATCTCTACAGTCTGGGGGACGTAGACTGTGAGACAGGGGCCCTTCTCAGCAAAGAAGCAAAGGAAGTAATTGTTGAAGATGCGGCTATTACCGAAGAAGACATCAAGGATATTGATCTCAGCAATGAAGAGGTAAGGAGGGAGATCGAGCTTGTGTTTAAAGATATTCTTTTTGACTATGACAAATACGTCATAAGGGATGATGCCCGTCCATATTTTTCTGCTATCGCTTCATGGTTGAACGAGCACCGCAGGACAAGGATCATAATCGAAGGCCATTGTGATGAAAGAGGAACGAACGAATATAACCTTGCGCTGGGTGAGAAGAGGGCAAAGGCCGCAATGAACTATCTTGTGTCTCTCGGGGTCTCATCCTCAAGGATGACGTTCATAACCTACGGCGAGGAGAAGCCTGTCTGCACTTCACATTCTGCAGGCTGCTGGCAGCTTAACAGGAGAGCGCATTTTGTTGTCACTGAATAATGTAATTTCAATATGTGCGGGCCATACTGAAAGGCAGGGTCCGCACTATTCTTTTTCAAAAAGGGCCCGCACAGCTTTTCTTTCCATAACTCTTATCTTTATCTTCATGCTCTCTGCATGTGCTTCAACCGAAGATGTCGGCAAAGTTCAGCACGGTGTTATTAAACTTGACAAAGAGATGGAGGAGCTCAAAAGAAGGTCGCAGATAATAGAGAAGGAGATCCCGAGAAGCCAGCAGCAGTTAAAGAGCCAGCTTGAGGGGACAAAGGATTCCCAGGAGGCAACCGCAAGGGCTGTCTCCAACCTCTTCATCAAGGTGCAGGACTTTTCAGGTGAGCTGCAGCAGATAACAGGCAGCATCGAGGAGATCAGGCATCTTTCAGAGAACAACTTAAAAGAAGAGACGAAAAAGAGAGAACTGCTTTCTGCCGAAGTAAGCGGGATTGAAGTCCTTCTTCAGGATCTGAAGGCCAGGCTGGAAAGTATCAAGACCGAGATGGAAGAGGTCATGGCCGGGATGGAAGGGATTAAGACCGAGATAAAAGGGGTCAAGACCGAGATGAAAGAGGTCAAGACCGGGATGAAAGGGATCAATGTCAGGGTGGATGAGATCAGGGAAGAACAGGATTTTGCCGGGAAGAAGCTTGTCCGTATGGAACAGCGCCGTATCCCACCCAAGAAGAATATTAAAAAGACTGCGAAGTCCGGCAAGGCAGAGCCTGCAAAGAAGAAGGCAAAGGCTGACGTAAAGAATATTTACAGCGCTGCAAATGATTTACACAAGGCAGGGAAATATGAAGAAGCAAGGTTGAAGTTCATGTCGGTCCTTCAGGATTATGAAGAGAATGAACATTCTGATGATTCAAGGTATTATGTAGGTGACTGCTACTTTATGGAGAGGAAGTATGAAGACTCGATAATTGCATTTGAGGAGTTCTTGAAGGATACTAAAAGCGAAAAAGTGTCCGCCGCCAGACTAAGACAGGGGCTGGCCTTTTATGAGATAGATGACCCTGATACAGGAGCGTATATTTTAAAAAACCTCACAGAAATGTTCCCTGATTCTACAGATGCCATTCTCGCAAGGAAGAAGCTCGGCATCTCAGCCGACACCACTAAAGAAAATGAATGACCCGCACGGAAGAAATATTGACTATCTGCGTATCTCAATAACAGACAGGTGTAACCTGCGCTGTATCTACTGCATGCCTTCAGAAGGTGTGAATGCATTAAGTCATAGCGATATTCTCAGTTATGACGAGATCGTAAGGGTCGTCAGAATAGCTGCCCCCCTTGGTATAAGAAAGGTCAGGATCACCGGTGGAGAGCCGCTTGCCAGAAAGGGTGTTCCCGGTCTTATATCTTCTCTTAAGGCGATTAATGGCATTGAGAACCTTAGCCTTACCACTAACGGTGTGCTCCTTGAGAAATATGCTGAAGAGCTTACAGCGGCAGGGCTTGACAGGGTCAATGTAAGTATTGACTCAATGCTTCCTGAAAAATACAAAGAGATAACAAGAGGAGGATCTCTTCAAATGGTTATTAAAGGGATCCGGAAGGCAGAGAGAGTAGGCCTCAGCCCTGTAAAGATAAACATGGTGCCTATAAGGGGATTCAACGAGGACGAGATAGAGGACTTTGCAAGGCTTACATTTAAAAATTCTTATCAGATAAGGTTTATCGAATTTATGCCGATCGGTGCGAGAGAGAACTGGAGTTCTGAAAAGTATATACCTATTGATGAGATAAAATCCATAGTTGAAAAAGAGGGGGAACTTACCCCTGTAAAGATGAGGAAATCCGGGCCTGCGAGGTACTTTCGTTTTGACGGTGCCCAAGGTGTAGTCGGTTTTATCAATGCTGTAACGCATGAGTTCTGCAGTGAGTGTAACCGTATCCGTCTCACCTCAGAAGGGAAGCTGAGGCCCTGCCTCTTTTCCGATAAAGAGGTTGACCTGAAGGAAGCACTCAGGAACGGTGCATCGGATACAGATATAAAGAGCCTTATCGAACATGCGATAGAGGTGAAGCCTGAGAAGCATAATATATCCTGCAGGGACGGCTCTGTATTTCTGAAGCCAATGTCCAGGATAGGCGGGTGATTTTATAAGTTCTTCAGTATCTCCAGGATAGATCTCTGGCAGTTTTCAGACGCGGCCTTGATCTTCCATCTTCTCTTGTCACGTATGCCTGCAATATTGCTTATACCTCTAAGCTCCATAAAAGGTGTTCTGTAAAGTCTGCATACATGAGCTACTGCGGCACCTTCCATGTTCTCACATACGGCGTTATATTTATTTCTGAGATCAACAGCCCTTTTATGCGAAGCTGATGCAGCAGAGACTGTGACAAACCTTCCCTGCCTGACCTGGGAGGCGCGTGATGCCATGCCGCACGCACTGTTTGCAAGCGCCCTGTCAAGAGGGAGTTCATTGAAATACTGTGTCTCTCCGGTCTTCAGGATAGGTATACCTATCTTCTCGAGCCCTTCGGTACCTTTGGACGTGGCTATCCCCTCATCACCATATATCTCCATTGTTGCAACCGCAACATCTCCTATGCTTAGGCCGGTATCAGGATATGCTCCCCCTAAGCCGCAGCTTATGACGAGACTGGATTTAAAATTTTCCAGTGCAGCAGTTGCCGAGAGAGCGGCATTCACCTTGCCGATGCCGGTATTGAAGAGGATAATGCTCTTTTTTAGGATACGGCCCCTGTCTGCCTCTCTTCCGGCGAGACTGACCTTCCGGACATTTTTAAGTTGGGCCAGTAACAGCTCTGACTCCAGCGGTACAGATGAAAGTATAATTATATTATTCATGAGGGATCAATTATTGTAGATTATTTCATGCAGTTTTTCAGCCCTTCCGATATCAAGTTTTTTTAGTCTCTTGTAATGCATAAGAGCAGATCCCCTGTCGCCGTTCAATGAATATGCTATCCCTATGTTGAAATGTGTAGAAGCACTATCAGAATCAATCTTTAATGAATGAGTAAGAGACCTGATGGCATCATGGAACTTACCGAGCCTGATATAGGCCATTCCTATCGCCAGGTGAATCTCGGGGTCTTTTGGCCTTAAGTCCAGTGCGCTACGGTATGATTTTAAAGCATTATTATAGCTGTCGGTCATAAAGTATGCATTGCCTAAAAAGTAATGTGCATCTGCAAACTCCGGGTCAATACGAACTACCTGACTGTATGCCCTTATCGCCTCATCATAATCGTCTATCATCTCGTACGCCATTCCAAGTCCGAAATATGCATCCATAAAGTTCTTTCTAAATGCTATCGCCTGCTTGTATGAATTTACTGACAGATAATACCGGCCCACAATGTCATGTGCTATGCCGAGACGAAGGTGTGCCTCAGGAATGGCCGGCATTATCCTGACAGCCTGAGAGCATGTACGTATGACTTCCCGAGTCTCTTCTTCCAAAGAGAAGTTGTTGCAGCGGGCAAACCATTTCATGGCATCTTTCTCAGTGCCTGCATAAGAGATCATAGGAGAGAAGGCAAAGAGTATTGTGAATGCCAGAAGAAGCATCTTTGTCATTTTGCGGTATTTCATAATACTAATTCTTATAACTGCTGATCCTGCCTATCAGCTTTTCTGAAAGCTTCTGGTCAATCTTTTTAAGCTTGTCGTGCTGCTGGAGAGCCGCATTTATGTCACTAAGGCCTAAATACGCAAGCCCGAGATTGTAATGTGCCTTCGCATGTCCGGGGTTAAGTGCGACAGCCTTTCTGTATGCATTGATCTCTTCCTTGTGCATACCGGATTTTCCATAAAAAAAGCCTTTCTTAAACCAGTGTTCAGCCTCCTCTGCAGGATGCTTTCCGCTTTTGCTGTCTTTGGTGGTCAGCTTAAGGGAAGAAGGGCCGGTGCTGACGCTTCTTTTTTCAGTCTTTTTGTATTCAGGAACAGGCAGCACTGGATCTGAGATCTTGTAATTTCTATTGACACCCGAGCTGTAGTTTATCAGATCTATAGGCATTGCAAAGTTAAGGTTCTGAGCCTCTGTTACCTGAAATGTGACTACTCCGATAACATTGCCTTCTGCATTGAATACCGGACCTCCGCTGCTTCCGGGAGAGACGGGAGCGGTGATCTGCAGAACCCTTTTGCCTTGCTTCATCTCTCTCAAACCGCTTACTATCCCATCAGATATTGTATTTTCAAGCCCCTGCGGGCTGCCGATTACATAGACACTTTCACCTATTGATATATCATTAATGCTGCCAAGGGTTACAGTAGGGTACTGTCCATACCTGATCTTTAAAACCGCGAGGTCGTTACTCTTGTCCTTACTGATCACTCTGTCGACTGGTATAGTTTCCCCCCCCAGCTTTATTAGTATCTTGGTTGCGTCTGCTATAACGTGGTGGTTTGTTACTACGGCCCCATCGTTGCTGATTATAAAGCCGCTTCCCTGTCCCATCGGCCTGCCATTTTTATCTATGGTATTGATTACGACCACGGCATCATTATTCTCCTGAAATATCCTGTCAGCATTAGCAAGGCATAAGGCAGGTGACAGGACAACAAGGGCCAGGGTGAAAAGAAGCAGTCTCAAGGCTGTTCCGAAATTTTGCATAACTATAAATTTAACAAAAAAATCTGTTAAAAGTCACTAAGTTAGGGGTTGTGTGAATAGTCTTTGTCTTCGATAATATGATATCACATTTCATATATATATAGTGTGAATATACGGCATTGATCTGTATATGTTCTATGCTGAAGATGCATTAAGAGGCTGTTTCTGCACATTATCGCATGTGATATAATCAAAAGTAATTTGGGACCTTTTAAACATAAAGGTTTTTTCATCACAGGTGATTTCAGAATGATAGACGATATACACTGGCTAGGGCATGACACATTCAGGATCGAGGGGGAGAAGGTTATATATACAGATCCCTTCCAGATCAGAAAGAAAGATACAGCGGATATTATTCTGATAACCCATGAGCACCGTGACCATTGCTCCACAGATGACATTGAGATGTTGAGGGGTGAGCAGACCGTCATTGTAGCTACCCCTGACTGTGCAGGTAAGGTTTCAGGTGATGTAAGATTTATGCAGCCGGGTGACAGGATAACCATTGATGGAGTTGTAATAGAGGCTGTTCCTGCTTACAACACTAACAAGAAGTTCCATCCTGAAGGCACAGGCTGGGTAGGATACATCATCAGAATTAACAACAGCAGAATATATCTCGCAGGTGATACTGACCGCATCCCTGAGATGAAGGGCTTTGAGTGCGACATAGCTCTCTTGCCTGTATCCGGCAAATACGTTATGACCGCTGAAGAGGCGGTTGAAGCAGCTATAGATATTAACCCCAAAGTAGCGATACCGATGCACTATGGTTCCATCGTCGGCACACCAGACGATGCGGAGAGGTTTGTACAGGGGCTGAAGGGCAGGGTTGAGGTAAAAATACTTGAGCAGGAGTAGGTAGAAACTTGGCAAATGCAAAAAAGATAGCCCGGCTGCTGCTTAAGAGGTATCCTGACCCTGAGATAACGCTGAATTTCTCCAATCCACTTGAGCTCCTTGTAGCAACCATACTCTCGGCACAATGTACTGACAAGCGGGTGAATGAGGTGACAAAAAGTCTCTTCAAGAAGTACAGGTCAGCAGCGGATTTTGCCGGTGCTGACATTAAGGCCTTTGAGAAGGAGATCAGGCCGACAGGGTTTTACAGGAACAAGGCAAAGGCAGTAATTACTTGCTGCAGGCAGATACAGGAGGAGCATAAAGGTGTTGTTCCCTCAACCATGGAGGAGCTGACGACTCTCTTCGGGGTAGGCAGAAAGACGGCTAATGTAATTTTAGGAAGTGCATTCGGGAAGCAGGCGATGGCGGTTGACACACATGTCCTGAGAGTATCAAACAGGCTTGGTATAGCTCATTCCAGAAATCCCGACAAGATCGAGAAAGAACTTGTAGGTCAGCTGCCTGAAAAGAAGCTGACACTGATCAACCGTGCATTGATCCTTCATGGCAGGGAGACATGCATGGCGAGAAGGCCGAAGTGTTCTGAATGTGTTCTGTTTGATCAGTGTGAATGGGAAGAAAAGATTGCAGAATAATAATTACACTAAAGAGGATGTCAGGGCATTTGCCGGTGCTGTAAGATCCTTACCTGCCTGCGGGCGTTTAGGTAAGAAGGTGGTCTTTCTGGATTCAGCCGGCTCAACCAATGATGAGGCCATGAAGATCGCTTCTGGATCAGATGAGCCTGAAGGGATCGTAGTTGTCGTTGATTCTCAGACAGGCGGCAGGGGCAGGATGGGGCGGAGATGGGTATCACCTTCAGGTGTAAACCTCTACTTCACTCTCATTCTTAAGCCAGCGTTAACTCCTGATGAAGCACCGGTGCTTACATTGATGGCAGCGGTTGCAGCGGTATCTGCCGTCAGGGAGTTTACCGGGATCAATGCAGAGATAAAATGGCCCAATGACATCATGGTGAACGGGAAGAAGGCAGGAGGCATACTTCTTGATATGAAGGCCGGTCCTGATAAGATAAAGATTGTTGCAGTCGGCATAGGCATTAATGTGAATATGGATACGGCTCTCCTGCCGGAAGATATTCAGTCTATTTCCACATCTCTCAGGCTGGAAGCAGGAAGAAGCATTGACAGGGCAGAACTGCTTGGCAAAATCCTTGAGAAGGCCGATGAATGGTACAGGGTCATACTGAAAGGAGAGAAAGCCACACTGCTTGATGAGTGGCGCTTCCTGAGCTCGACTATTGGAGAGGATATTTCTGTAAAGATGCATGATAAGATAATATCCGGTGCTGCCGAAGATATAGATGAAAAAGGTGCGCTTATCGTCAGGCTGGCTTCAGGCGCTCTGCAGACGGTCTGTGCAGGGGATGTTACGATACTTAAAAAGAGTTAAGGACGGTCATTGTTTCTATGCTGTTACTTATAGATGCCGGAAATACAAACATAAAGATATGCCTCTATGATGATGGTGTGAAAGAGCTTTTGAAGCTGAAGAGCAGTCCGAATACGCCGTTCACAGTTGATGGGCTTTCCGGATCGCTGTATGGCCTTCTGGAGCGCATTGATGGAGAGATGCCAGAAGGGGCGGTGATCTCGTCTGTGGTGAATGATGTTACTTCATCCTTGTCTGAAGCAGTTAGAAAGGTGGTTAAGTCAGAACCTTTGATCGTTGATCATACGGCTAAGACCGGCCTGACGCTTCTCGTGAAGAGGCCTGAGGAGACAGGCGCTGACAGGCTTGCAAATGCGGCAGCGGCAAACAGGCTTTATAAGGGAAACAAGATAGTTATCGATTTTGGCACGGCAACGACATTTTCAGTTATTACTGAGGACGGGCGATTCATGGGAGGGGTGATAATGCCGGGCCTTGATATATCAGCCGATGCCCTTACCGGTAAGACCTCAAAACTTCCTGAGCTTACACTGGAACCTCCGGCGAAGGTCATGGGAGATAGTACAACTGATGCTATGCTGTCAGGTATAATTATTGGACATGCAGGTGCGGTTGAGAAGGTGCTGCAGGGTATAGAAAATGAGACCGGCATGGCTTATACTGTAGTTATGACAGGAGGACGCGCTGATATGATGACGGGTTTTCTTGAAGGTATAGACCATATAGACCCTGAACTTACATTTAAAGGGCTGAAGATCATATACGAGCTTAATTAATAGTAAGATAGAGCATTCCATAATATTAAAGAGCACATAATATTAATTCAACTTTATTAAGGAGGAAGGTATGAAGGTCGAACGGATTCTTTTCCCAACGGATTTTTCTGAAGGTTCAAACCACGCACTGCATTTCGCAGCAGATTTTGCAAAGCATTATGATGCCAAGCTTTATATTCTCCATGTTATCTACGATGTAATGAAGGCTACCAGTTCACACATCCCGCATGTCTCTACAGATGAGCTTTATGAAGAGCTTGATAAATGGGCAATGGACGAGATTAGCAACTGCTGTGTTGAGGAGGTGAGAAACCTCAAGGATGTAGAGAAGAAGGTTGTTAAGGGCGTCCCTTATGAGGAAATTATAAAGATCGCGTCTGATGAGAAGATCGACATAATTGTCATGGGGACATATGGAAGGACGGGACTCGACAGGTTCCTCTTTGGAAGTACTGCTGAAAGGGTAGTGAGGAAGGCCCCCTGTCCGGTACTTACTGTGAGGGTTCCTGAGCACAGAGAAGAATAATGCATGTGAAGGCCTGTGAAACGCTCATACTATCATTAAGGGCTTCACAGGCCTTTTTTTATTTCTGCTTTACAGTAATTAGAACAAATACATCCGCCTTTGGACGCTGTAATTGAAATTTTATATCAGTTTAGCAATATCTTTATTAATGCATCTCCTGATGGTCGTTCTTCTTTCCAGGACATATTACTCACAGGATATCCCTCAGTCTGTCTTTAATGTTGATATCGTTCCTCCTCCTGAGGTTGTGCGCAGAATGCCGGAGCAGACCATTCCGCCTCCGGTTATTAAACGGAGATTACCTGATGCGAAGATCAAGCCTCAGCCCCCCATTACAGGCATTTCTCCTGAGACGATATACGGTGAAGAGGATTCAAAAAAGAGAGAAGAAGATGTGCAGGCTTCAGAGTATTCAGACAGTGAAGCTCCTGATGAAAAGAAATCGGATGATACTTCAATGAATAGTTTTTTTCTTTCAAGAGAATCCTCATCATATAACAGAGATAAGGTCAGGGAAAGGGAGAAGGATCTTCTTGATGAGAAGGATGTTATCCCTTTTGATACATCTGACCTGAAATACAGGGGGTACATGAAGATGCTCAAGGAGCAGATTGAGAGCATATGGCAGTATCCTGAAAAAGCGTCATTGCTTGGAGTTTCAGGGGATCTTGATATAAGGTTTGTCATCAATAAGGACGGCAGGCTCGGGGATGTTGAGATCATAAGGCCGTCAGGATTCAGGGAACTTGATGAAGCTGCGGTAAAGGCTATAAATGACGCATTCCCTTTCTGGCCGCTTCCTGATGACTGGGAGGGTGATGAGTATGTTGTTGAAGGCCATTTTGTTTACGTAATAGGCGGTGTATATGTTTTTTAAGGTTATGCAAAAACTCTCACTATTATTTCTGCCGCATCTTTTTATTGTTCATTTTTAAAACCTGCTATAATATTTAGTAATTATGGAAATAATAAGGCTGATAAGGTGGCAGGACGTTCTGGATGTTATCATTGTGGCTGCCATACTCTACAGGGTGCTACTGATCATCAAGGGGACCAGGGCCGCTCATATGCTTATCGGCCTTGGAGTTCTCTTTGTCGCTTTCCTCTTTTCAGGCCAGCTCAGGCTCTATACAATTGACTGGATAATACAGAGCCTGTGGGCACAGGTAGTCCTTGCGGTGATCATACTCTTTCAGCCGGAAATAAGGAAGGCTCTTGCTCATGTGGGTAAGGCGCGTTTTATCCCCTCCTTTGCAAGCGCGGAAGAGCTCAGGTCGCGTGAAGAGATAGTTAAGGCGGCTTCCTCGCTTGCAAACAGAAAACTCGGTGCGCTTATCGTCATAGAGAGGGAGACGGGCCTTGATGATATTATGGAGATAGGCACACAGCTTGATGCCAAGGTCTCCCAGGAACTTATCCTCAGCATCTTCCATCCGACCTCACCAATACATGATGGTGCTGTTGTGATCAGGGGTAACCGTATTATGTCTGCAGGATGCTTCCTGCCGCTTACGCTGAGCTCTAAGCTCTCAAGGTCATTCGGCACCAGGCACAGGGCGGGGATAGGCCTGACCGAAGAGACGGATGCTGTTGTCATCATCATCTCTGAGGAGACAGGAACTATTGCAACTGCAATGGGCGGCAAGATAATGAAGAAGATGGATGCAGGAAAGCTGAGGGATTTTCTTACAGAGAGCTTCAGTTCCGGAAAGGGGAAGGGTAAATGATAAGGGGATTCCTGTCAAAGAACATATGGCTTAAGATCATCTCTTTCGCTGTTGCGGTAGCTCTATGGTTTTTTGTTATTATAAGCAGCCGTTCGGAGTCAGTGGTGGAGGTACCTCTGGAGTACATTGATATGCCTCCAGGGCTTGAGGTGATAGTTGCTCCTGACACAGTAAGTGTAAGCCTTGAAGGATATAAGAGGGTTATTGAGAGTGTGAGAAAGGAAGATGTAAGGGTGATTCTTAATATGAGCGATACAAAGAGGGGAAGGAATATATTCCCGCTGTCTGAAAATGATGTAAAACTGCCGCGCTCACTCGAAGTTAAGAGCATATTCCCGCAGACTATCAGCCTGATGCTTCAGGAAAAATAAGGAGAATAAATGAAGGCAGAGGAAAGAAAGAGGACGAAGCTTTTCGGAACTGATGGTATAAGGGGAAAGGCCAACCATCCGCCTATTACCGGTGAGATGGCCTTTGAGATCGGCAGGTCGGCTGCTTATGTACTTAAGAAGAAACATGGCAGGGATATAATCCTCATAGGAAAAGATACCCGTCTTTCAGGATATATGATCGAGAGCGCCCTGACATCCGGCATATGCTCAATGGGTGTAGATGTTGAGCTTGTAGGCCCGCTTCCCACGCCAGGTATTGCTTTTGTAACGAAAGGCCTAAGGGCTGATGCCGGCATAGTTATATCTGCTTCTCATAACTCTTTTGATGACAACGGAATAAAGTTCTTCTCATCTAAGGGCTTCAAACTCCCTGACAGTGTTGAGCGGGAGATAGAGACCATGCTTTTTTCCGATGAACTGAAAAGTATAAGACCTGAGGGAGATGCGATCGGCAGGGCTCACAGGATCGATGATGCTACCGGCAGGTATATAGAGTATGTTAAGTCCGCCTTTCCGAAAGGCAAGACGCTTGAAGGGGTAAAGGTGGTAGTTGACTGTGCAAATGGAGCGAATTACAAGGTGACCCCCAATGCCCTGAGCGAGCTGGGGGCTGATGTAATTGCCATTAATGACAGGCCCGACGGCCTTAATATCAATGCAGACTGCGGATCCACATATCCCGAGGTGATTCAAAAGACGGTTGTTGAACATGGCGCTGATATAGGCATATCCCATGACGGCGACGGTGACAGGGTAATACTCTGTGATGAGAAAGGCGAGATAGTTGACGGCGACAAGATAATGGCCATAGCCGCTCTTCATATGAAGAAGGAGGGGACGCTCAAGAACAACCTCGTAGTAACTACCGTAATGAGCAATATAGGTTTTGAGCACTATATGAAGAAGAATGGAATTGACATGATAAGGACAAAGGTTGGTGACAGGTATGTCGTGGAGCAGATGGTGAAGGGCGGATACAACCTCGGCGGTGAGCAGTCGGGGCACATCGTATTCCTTGATTACAATACTACAGGCGACGGCGCTATATGCGCACTGCAGATACTGGCTGTAATGACAAAGACGGGCAAGCCGCTCTCAAAACTTGCATCAAAGGTTCCGATATATCCTCAGGTCCTTATTAATGTGACTGTTCCCAAACCAAAGAAGATAGATAAGTTTCCCGAGGTGGTCAAGGCTGTCAGTGATGCAGAGAAGAAACTCAAGAGCGGCAGGATATTGGTGAGGCCCTCTGGAACAGTGCCCAAGATCAGAGTCATGGTTGAGGGAGACGATATGAGTAAAATAAAGACAATAGCAGAGGAGGTGGCAGGGGTCATCAAGACTGAGATGGGGTGATATCATCAGCCATATTATTTATCCTCGGCATCGCTTCTTTTTATCTGCATAGTTTCTTTCCTTTTTTAATTAATTTTTTAATCTTTTCTGTTTTCTCCATTCTTCTTATCAGGTGCAGCAACAGGAAGCGGGCTCTCTTTTTTGTTATCTTTTTTCTTGCCGGACTCCTCTATCCATTTATCCGTCAGGGGGCGTCTCCCGGCATAATCCTTCCTCAGGGTGAGGTCTATCTTCAGGGGACGATAGATGATGTGCCTGAGGCATCAGAGAGAAGCATTCGTCTGACACTTAAGGATATAACTGCAGACGGGAGGCGGTTTGAAGGAAGGATAAGAGTATACCTGATTCCTAAGACAGGCCATATCGACCACTCTCCCCTCATGCCCGGGAATACGGTAAGTACATACACAAGACTTAAAGAGCCGGACACATTTCGCAACCCCGGGGTTTATTCATATAACCCTGAGAAGGAAGGCATTATTGCTATATGCTTTACAAAGGAGCTTCAACTTCAGGAAAAGGGCAGTGAATTATCGTCATGGTCCGGAAGGAAGAGGCAGAGACTAGCCGGTATTATGGACGGCAGCCTCTCTCCTGATGCGGCAGCATTCATAAAGGCGATAATTATCGGCCTTAAAAGAGGTATCAGCAATAACACACGGGACTCCTTCAGCTCCACAGGCCTCGCCCACCTGCTCAGTATTTCAGGCACCCACTTCGGCCTGCTGGCATTCATGCTCTTTCAGTCTGTAAAGAGGGCAGCCAAGCTTCTGCCGGACAGGGTATTCAGGAAGATGACACTTTATATAACGCCCACACAGGCTGCGGTGATCACCTCACTTCCCATGCTCATGATATATGTGCTTCTCTCCGGTGCGAGTACGCCTACCATCCGCTCATTTATTATGGTTCTGATATACATGATTGCGCTTCTTCTTGGAAGGAGAGGGCAGTGGCTCAATTCACTTGCAATAGCTGCGTTTATCATACTTCTATGGCAGCCTGATGCCTTGTTTGATATCTCATTTCAGCTTTCATTTATGGCCGTTCTGTCTATCGGATATGTATTGCAGAGGAGGGAGGAAGACAGTGCAGGAGAGAGGAAAAAGAATAGACTCTTTAAGATGATGGTACAAAAGCTTTGGACCTCAATACTTATAACTATTGCCGCCCTGCTTGGAACAGCGCCATTTATTCTGCTCTACTTTAAACAGTTCCCGCTTATATCGCCTCTTGCAAATCTGATCATCACCCCGCTGGTTTGTTTTATCATTCTGCCGGCAGGTTTTTTATCAGGCTTTGTATCGCTTTTTCCCGGCATTGAAACTCTGCCCATGAGTGGATTTATCGAGAGGGCAGTGGAAGCTGTACTTATTCTTGCAGGCCTTATTTCGAGAATTCCATATTCAAACATACACCTGCCAAACCCGCCATACATTCTTATAATGCTCTATTATTTTTCATGGTTTTTCCTGCTTAAGAGCAGAGTCAGGTGGAGATATCTTCCGATTGGTATTGTTCTTCTTATTTATCTTTATACACCATATTATTTTGATAATGATCTGAGGATAACCTTTCTTGACGTAGGGCAGGGCGAGTCGGCTGTTGTTGAATTGCCTGATGGGAAGGTGATGTTGATCGACGGTGGACCTGAATCTATTGATGCAGGCAGAAGGGTGATCGCTCCCTATCTGTGGTCAAGGGGCATAAATAAGATAGATTATATAGTGGTAAGTCATCCTCATCCTGACCATTACGGCGGCCTTCCGTATATAGCCCGGAATTTTAACCCTGAAGAGATATGGACTAACGGCGATATCTCCGATGGCGAGATGGAACTGATAGATACTGCAGTCGCAGAAGGCATATCTCTTAAGATGTTAAAGAGAGGGGAACTGCTTAAAAAGGAGGGTTATACGGTGCTTGCACTTCATCCCTATGATGAGTTCTATTCTGATTCGCCAAGAGGAGAATTCTCAGATGAGAATAGTCTCTCCCTTGTTCTTAAGATAGAGTCTGGCGGCCTTTCAGCCCTTTTCACCGGTGATATCGAGATGGAGGCAGAAGATGACCTGGCTCATCTGGGCAGCTGGCTTAAAAGCGATATTATCAAAGTCCCTCATCACGGCAGCAGGACATCAAGCTCTAGATCATTTCTAAAGGCGGTGAGGCCGGAGCTTGCGGTTGCAAGTGTCGGGAGGAACAACCCCTACAGGCATCCTCATAAAAGTGTTGTGCAGAGATACATTGATAATGGGAGTCTTCTTTTCAGAACCGACAGGGACGGTGCAGTTACGGTCACTCTAAAAGATGGTAATTATAATGTGTCGACATATTCAGATAGCAGCTTTAAAAATGCCGATGACTGGCAGGATGAGCTGAAGAACCTGAGGCTTCTCTTTTGACAGATTACAAAAAATACAGCTTCTGCTAATATTGAAGATGATTTTTCAAGTCACCAAAAAAGAATATATGATAGTGCTCTGGGTTTTTTTATCCGCCCTTCTGCCACTGTCATCCTCTGCAGCATTTGACGGGCCGCTTCAGGTTAAGAACCAGTACCCTATATTTCTCCACGCAGACCAGCAGTATCTTGAGCAGGCATCTATGGAGAGTTCCCTCTCTTTTAAGTTCTCTCACTCAAACACCTATACTGTCCAGGATTCAGGGCGCTGGTCCATATATCAGGATATGGAGGTTTCTGAACTCAGCCTCAGGTATAAGAGGGTGGTCAGGGATATGGTGGAGATAGGTGTCGATATTCCGGTCATTGCATTAAGCGGCGGTTTCATGGATGATTTTTTTGAGTCATTTCATGACACATTCGGGATGCCTGATGAATATGGAAGAAGCGCCAGGCCGGATAATGAGTTCCTTTATGAGGTAAGAAGGGACGGCAGGCTGATCGTAGATGGTGAGAGTGGGGTAGGTATAGGCGATATACGTATTGCGGTTAAAAAACCGCTGCTGTCGACAGAGGCCATGGTTTTAAGCGCAAGGGCTGACGTCGAGATCCCTACAGGTAATGCAGAAAAGGGCTACGGCAATGGGAGTTTTGATGCAGCGGCAGCCCTTCTTTTTGACGGGAAGCTCTCTGATGACCTTATGACATACCTGAACTTCGGTTTTGTATTGCCCGGCGATCTTAAGGCCGCCGGGGATATGGACCTTGAGGATTTTGTATATGGGGGCTTTGCGGTTGAGGCGGTCATAAATGAAAACTATACATTCCTTGCCCAGCTTCAGGGCCAGTCAAGTATATACCCTGAGACAGACCTGAAGGCTGTTGACAGGGGGGCATGGCTGCTTTCACTGGGAGGCAGGTATCTTTCAAATGGACGGCTCTTTGAGGTTGCATTTACAGAAGATATCAACTCAACAGGCGCGGCGGATTTTATAATAGATATTTCCTATAAAGTGAGGTTATAAAAATGGAAAATGACAGACTCTTTCATGACTGGGCAGTAACCTATCTTAAGCAGAAGCTATCAAGAAGCTATAATGATGTAAAGATCAATCTTGAGGGCGAGAAAAAGCATGAGTTTAAAGGGCATTACCCTGACATTATCCTCGGAAACCATGGGATGGTGCTCGCCATAATGGAGGTCGAGACAGAAAAAACGGTTACGCCTGATAAGGCCGAGGAGTGGAAGGTGCTTGCAGGCCTGGGAGCAAAGCTTATAGTAATGGTCCCTAAGCCTTCAAAGGCAAAAGTGATCGAGCTTCTCTGGAAGGCGGGTATTGCTGACAAGGCGGCGGTAGGGAGCTTTGAGTTCAATGTGAGTATGCCGTAAGGGACGTTTCAGTTTAAGGGCAGGTCCTGTCAACCAGATAGTAGTAGTCAGGCGGCCCGCTGTCTGTATAGTCTATGCAGCAGTCCTCGTTGCCGTCGGCCAGTACAGCATCGAGGAAGGTTGCGGAGGAGTTGGGGGTGTTGCAGTTGTTCTGCTGGTTGTTCTGAAAGATGGTCTCACCAGGACTTAGCGTAATTAAGCCGGAAGTAGTTATCTCAGTATCCTCATCAACATCTGTGATGCAGGAATCACCAGTGATCTCATATGCATCTCTATCGTTGTTCCCGGTGTTCTTCCATAATCTGTATGAAGGGCAGATATTCAGCGGATTTGGAGAGAGGATCGAAAGTGGGAAGACCTTCATCCTTATCTTGTCATCATCCTCCATCGAAAATATTGAAAGTATATGTGTCCCCTCAGACCCGAGTATCGGCATGCCGGAGATATTGAGGCTTGTGCACTGCTGCCAGTCGGCTGAAGCAAGGTCACAGGCGGCTGGAACAGGACCGGTAAAATCAATACCATTACATTCGAATGAAAGGTTCAGTGGAAGGGATGATGTAGTACACCATTTATAGTCCGGCTCTGTCGTATCTGTAAGTTCAGCCCCGGCTCCCTGCCCGGCTCCTTCGTCAGGCCATGGCAGGCCGTTCTCTGCAAATATACTTGCGGTATAAGACTTATTGATGTTTCCGTAAGGGATTGAGTTGGTTATGATCATAAAATCATCAGCTGGGTTTGATGAGCAGCCTGCCTTCTCCTTCAGTTCCCTTATGGTCATCCATGCAACTAAGTCCTTGTAAGGCTCAGCCCTGTTGAGGCCTGTGGCATAGTCATCTATACCTGTAAGATCCTGTTGATAGGTCTGTATGGTTGCGCTGGCTGTCGCGCTTGAGGTATCTACATCAACAAGCGTCTGGCGGTTTAGGTTCTCTCCACCGCTGATAATTGCAAATGCTACATTCGGGATGTCTTCAGCAGCAGCACAGGTTTCATCACTGCTGCAATCCTGCACCAGAGTGTCGGTGGTGCTTCTTCCGCATACAGAGGATGTGAGGTCATCAAGGTTGTCGTCAGCCCAGTAGACGAGTTCATTGCCCCATACATCATCAGAATTTCTTACAAGGGTCTCGAACTCGTTCTCATTTGGAAGACGGTCGTTTATAGAGGCAAAACCGATCACCGCGTCACTTGCCTTATCTATTATCTCTTTGGTCTCAAGACGCTTCTCCTGCTCCACATCCGGGCGAAGCATGCTGAAGCCCAACACGATAAGCAGGCCGGCCACAAGTATTAGCGCGGCAATAAATATGAGAGCAAGTCCTTTTTTATTGTTACAGAATTCCATGTTCTTCACCTTTGTATCTAATTTATATTATATTGAGGTGAAGAATACAAGAAGGGATAAAGCTAATGATTTGAAATATCTGATCTTAAGGGCAGATAGAGTCAACTATAATGAGGTTTTCCATAGCAAGGCAGCAGTCCTCATTTGCATCGAACAGAAACGCGTTGTTATAGGACAGGCGTACAGTTATGCCGCCGCAGGAACTGTTTGAGGTCTGGTGCTGCTCAAGTGCTTCTTTAGGCCCAAGTGTTTTAATTATGGCGGTTATTTCAGAAGAATTTTGGATTGCTGTGCATAACCCTGTTATGGGGTCAACCTGATCAAACCCCCGTCGGATCAGATAATCTGTCTGCGTAGCTGGTTTGTTGTTCCATACCCTGTATTCAGGGCAGGCGTCAATATATGAGACGATTCTGTGTCCGGGATCGGAAGGGCAGGTTACGTCATCCCGGTTGAAATTGACACAGCAGTCGCCATTGTTGTCTGCAAAAGTTGTCTGAATGTGATTAATTGCATCACCGCCACCAGAACTGCAGGTGCTGCCGGAATCGAACTTCTCTATCTGGTCATTGCTGCCGAGAGATCCGGCGGTTGCTGTTATCTCTGCGTCGTCTGCAATGTTTTGACAGGTGTCGTTAAGGAAATCCTCTGAAGAGCCCTCAGTGTTCCATACACTGTATTCATCACAGACAGCTATTCCGGTACCTTCAACATCATCATTACCAGAAGACGAACCGCCTCACCCGGACGGAACTGTAAAGAAGAATAATAAAAGAAGGGGTAAAGATAAAAGTTTAAGATATCTCATATTAATCGGCTAATGATTAGCAAACAATTAAATTATTCGATGAAGTGCCGGAAATTGTTTCTGAATAATAATATCATATTTATTTTATTGCAAGAAAATAATGCAGATATTGAAAGTTAGCAGAAATGCATTAGATCAGCCGTATTTTACGTAGAGCTTCTCAAGGAGCTACAATGATGTAAAGATAAACCTTGAGGCTGAGGAGTGGAAGGTTCTTGCAGGTTTGGGAGCAAAGTTTATAGTAATGGTTCCTAAACCTTCAAAGGCAAAGTTGATCGAGCTTCTGTGGAAGGCGGGTATCGCTGACAAGGCGGCGGTTGGGAGCTTTGAGTTTAATGTGAGTATGCCGTAAGGGATAATGCTCTACTTAGTGATGCGTACTCTGCAGCTACTTGTTAGAGACTTTTTGATGATGAATAGTGTAAAGATCTAAGAGCCTTCTAATCATTTTCTGATATTGAACATCTTGTTTTTTTGCTTCTTTTTTAAAAAAATCAATACTCGTTTTACTCAACGTAATAGTAACTTTCACATTGTCTTCTTTGAATGCAAGCTCTTCAGGAGGAGGAAGGAAATCATCAACAATTTTCAACTTGCCCAATGGTTCATTGCTGTATTTAATTTTTGTCTTCATATATCTTTTTCCCCTTCAGCCAATATCCGGCGCCATATATGCGAATGATTTTCTTTCTGTACGTAAAACGCACTGTTATTACTCCATTATTTACTTTGCCAAAGCAATAATATCTCTTCTCTTTATCGCTATGGCTTAAATCTTCGGCAATAATACGATCGGGATCGGCAAAAGCATATTGAGCTGTGTCAAAGCTCAGTCCGTGTTTATTCTGATTTTCTTTGTTCTTCTTTTCATCCCATTCGAATTTAGTCAAAGCCATAATACAATAATATCATACCATGTATATGGTCATTTAGCCATATTATAATACATATAATAATATGGTTATTATTTGGTTGTTGGATATCGTTAACGCAGTGATGAGGGATTACCCTACGCAATGCAGTGATTTGTTATGCAATCCTCAATGAGTTGGTCAAGATATAACCTTATCTATCTTTTTACTAAGAGTGCCATAATCTATATTTGGTATGTTTTTAACCTCATGTTTTATTAGGCTTGATATTTGTTCTGATAAATTTGGTTTTTTTGCCTTTTTCAATAGTTTTAAAACTTTATCTTCCAGTGTTTTTGCTGATATTAAATCCTTGAATTCACTTGTGCGTTTTTGGAGAAACAATCCGGTAGCACAAGAAAAATGAGAAAAAACACCATATTTCTCCGCTTCACTATTTCTCCCTTCTCTTTGTAAGAAGAGACGCATTTTGTCATATATTTCAGAATTATACATTGGGACAAGATCAGGATTATTTAATTGGTTTACGAATCCTTTAGCTAAAAGATTATTGAACTCCTTCCATGCTTCTTCAGGCTTCTTTGCTTCCTGTAAATATAAAGGGAGCCGAAGGAATGTATTGACCCCGTAATCAATATCACCCTTTGAGATTGCCTTGTATGCAGCATGCAATAAAGATATAGCTTCATCCAAATTGCCTGATTTCCTAGCTGTAGTAGCCTCTTTCAGTAACCGTGAAGGATCTTTTTTTTGAATAATTCAAACATAATTAGACCTTTCTTTTATTATTCAGCCAATTCTTATCTTTTAAAGTGATATATTTATGGTTCTTGTCATTTATATTATTTATATCTTTAGGTTTTTGAAACTTTTTATATCCTTCCTGAAATTTTTCAAATCTGTCTGAATTATTCAGTATGTCATTACAAAAAATAGAAACAGCGATTTTAAAATCTTTTATAAATTCTGGAGCACAAAGTCTTAAGTTATAAGTTTTTGGTTTGCCATTAGGATGAGGAAGGATTTTTAGGTGATTTTTCGCTTCTGATAAATCTAAAGAACAGTACCAGCTAACAATATTGTCATTGTCTGTTCTAATTGATTTTGGAACGTATTCATGAACGAGACCATGTCTATATAGGAATATTAGCCATGCACTTGCTTCTTGATATGTTGAGGGGAAATAAGTTTCAAAAAAAATACGTACATCAGTATTATCATTTTTTGGGCCTTTACCACTAAAAAGGGCGCTTAGATAGTCAATGTAGGTCATTAACAGATGCGGAATTTCAAAATAACCAGAATGGACAACTAATGCTTCTAAGGTGGTTATTGGGCCGCCATGTTCGCCTGACCAATCATTCTTAAGATATTTAATTGCATCTGCTGGATTATTAATTTCCATAAATATTTTCAGTATACATAATAATTAATAGGCGGCCAGCCGTATTTACTGGAATAAAAAAAGTATAGTTGTGTGAATGGGAAAATACAAGCAGAAAATGTGCTGTGGCTAATTGATTCTAGACAAGCCAGAATGACAAATCAAAAGGAGAAGATTTCTCTCTAAGTTCGAAATGACATTAAAAAACACCTCTTCCTAAAGTGGGGAAATATCAAGACTGCTTTCCACAGCCTTTATAGCATCAGCGGCCGAGCTGGTTATGCCGCCTGCATAGCCTGCGCCTTCACCTATCGGGTACAGGTTCTTTATGTTGACTGACTCATATTCTTTGTTCCGCATTATCCTTACAGGGGAGGAGGTTCTTGTCTCTGCTCCTAACAATATCGCATGATCTGAAACAAACAGAGGATAATCATCCTTCCAATAGTTGAATGCGGTTAAGAGTGCCTCGTTTATAAAGTCAGGCAGGATCGTCCTTATTTCGGCAGGTGCAGCCCCCATCTTATAAGAATTATTATTCAGATTGGCAGTCAGGGTGCCGGATAAATAATCCATCAGATTTTGAGAAGGAACCTTCCACCCTCCACCGGCATCAAAAGCCTTCCGCTCTATATCTTTCTGAAACTCTATACCGGCAAGCGGATGGGATGACCTGTAATGATCAGTATGGCAGGTTGCAACTATAGCTGAATTTGAGAATGCAGATGACCTGCTTGCATAGCTCATGCCGTTTACAACCAGCATGCCTTCTTCAGATGAGGCATTTACCACCTCACCGCCTGGGCACATGCAGAATGTGTAGACACCTCTACCTTCTTTTTTATCGGTGTAGTTAAGGGAATAGAGTGCAGCCCCCAGGCCCGGGAAGTTCTTATATTTATCTCCGTACCGCATGAGATTGATAATTTCAACAGGATGCTCGATCCTTGTTCCTACAAAGATCTGCTTCTGCTCCATTGCGACACCTTTTTTGTGGATCATCTCAAATGTATCACGCGCTGAATGCCCCAGCGCAATATATATCATTGAAGAAAGATATTCTGTATTCTCATTTATAACTACACCCGATGCCTTACCGTCTGTTATAAGGATGTCGGTCATCTTAGAGCCATAGTGAATCTCACCGCCTCTTTCAAGGATGTAGTTCCTTATATTCTTTATGATTCTGCAGAGCACGTCTGTCCCCAGGTGGGGTTTGTGAATATAGCCTAT
>PJEL010000045.1_pt1 | contig 129331 bp, 97 predicted proteins | sample 1853271 | NCBI WGS metagenome assembly PJEL01 (sample SAMN08108733, study PRJNA415343) | Invertebrate metagenome, whole genome shotgun sequencing project. | host: Globobulimina | place: Sweden: Gullmar Fjord | collected 2015-08 | reverse complement strand
GGCGGACTCATCGATCCCGAGATCCCCACCTCCGCCCGGCAGATCACCCTCATGCAGCGATCCCCGGGCAAGCTCGGCGGAGGCCTCGGCAAGACCACCGGGTGGATCCATCGCAGCAGCCTGAAGCGCCTGGGGGTCGAGATGCTCTCCAGCGTGCAGTACGAGCGGATCGACGACCGAGGCCTGCACATCCAGGTCGATGGCGCAACGCGGATCCTCGACGTCGACAACATCGTCATCTGCGCGGGACAGGTCGAGTGCAGAGAGCTCCTCGAGCCCCTGAAAAACGCCGGCATCACCGCGCACCTGATCGGTGGCGCCGACGAGGCCTCGGAGCTAGACGCCAAGCGCGCGATCGGCCAGGGCGCGAGGTTGGCGGCGACACGATGAGGCAACACATTCCAGAGACCGGGTACAAGACGGTCCGCGCCAACTTTGTCGACTTCGCCTATTTCGAAGAGGGAGAGGGACCGCTGGTGCTGATGCTGCACGGCTTCCCAGACACAGCCCACACCTGGGATGACATCCGTCCCCGGGTCGCGGCGGCTGGCTATCGCGTCGTGACGCCCTTCCTGGCCGGCTATACGCCGTCTTCTATTCCAAAGGGAGATCCCTACGACTTCGAGAGCCTGGGCCGCTACGTGCTCGCCCTGATCAGCGCCCTGGGCGAGGACCGTGCGATCCTCGTCGGCCACGACTGGGGTGCGGTCTCGGTCTACGCAGCTGCCGCGCTGGACCAGGATCGGGTCGTGAAGCTGGTCACCTCGGCGATCCCTCATCCGAACGCGTTCGGCGTGACCCCTGCAAGACTCTGGAGTGTCCGGCATTTCCTCGGGCTGCGACTCCCCGGTGCCGCGGGCCGGTTCGCCAGGGACGACCTCGCCGAGGTGGACCACCTGTACACCCGCTGGTCGCCGAACTGGGTCCGACCTCCCGGGATCCTCGATGCGGTGAAGAACGCCCTTGCTGCGCCGGGTTGCCTCGATGCAGCGCTGGGCTACTACCGCCGCGTGAGCCCGATTCCAGCGCGTTTCATGTCCGCCAAGATAGGCGTTCCAACCCTGACTTTTGCTGGATTGGACGACCATCTCGCCTCCGCCAGGGACTACCGACGGGCGGGCCGCATGTTCACCGGGAGTTATCGGGTGGTGTCGATCGGTGGTGGCCACTTCGCGCACCGCGAGTCCACCGACGACTTTGTCACGCACCTCCTGGCGTTCCTGGACTCATGACCGACGAACTCAAAAACCACGGCTTCATCCGCGTTCACTGCGACAAGTGCACCAAAGACGACGTGTACCTCAAGTGCGAGTCCTGCGCGAAGTCCACCAACTTCCTCCTCAACGACGACGGGGTCGCCTGCCACTGCGGCGCGGCCTACTCCCACGCGATCTGCACGTGCGGAGAGCGGGTCGACCGAGAGGGTCTGACCTTCGTTTCCTTCGAGGAAGGCCCGATGTCCCTCTCCGACCTCGAAGTGTCCTGGCCGCGGGTCGGTGCCCTGGTGGCTGGGGTGGCGGCAATCGTCTTCGGGATCTGGTACTTCGTGGCGTTTTAGTTAGTCTTGCACTCCGAGAAATGACTGTTCCCACCGAAACCTGGTCCCCCAACTCCTGGCGCGACCTCCCGATCCTTCAGCAGCCCGACTATGGCGATGCCAGTGCAGTCGAGGCGGCCCTGCGCACGGTCCGCAGGTTGCCTCCCCTGGTCTCACCGGGAGAGATCGACACGCTCCGACAGCGGCTTGCCAAGGCCGCTCTCGGCGAGGCCTTTCTCCTCCAGGGGGGCGACTGCGCGGAGCGATTTGTCGACTGCCGCCGCGGGGCCATCGAGAACAAGCTGAAGATCCTCCTGCAGATGAGTCTGGTGCTCACCTGGGGCGCCCATCTCCCGGTGATCCGGGTGGGACGCATGGCGGGCCAATACGCCAAACCCCGCAGCAAACCCACCGAAATCGTCGATGGCGTGCAGGTTCATTCCTATCGGGGTGACCATGTGAACGGCCACGGCACCGCCGAGCGCACACCGGACCCCGAGCGACTGGTGCAGGCCTACTTCCACTCGGCGTCCACGCTCAACTATGTGCGCGCGCTGCTCGACGGTGGCTTCGCAGACCTGCACAACCCGCGCCACTGGGCTCTCGGATTTGTGCGCAGCCCGGCGCGACGCGCCCGCTACGAAGACGTCGTAGACCGGATCCTCGCCGCCCTCGCCTTTGTCGAGTCCGCCGGAGTGACCGGTGGTGGGGCCTTCAAGACTGTGGAGTTCTACAGCTCCCACGAGGGTTTGCTGCTTCCCTGGGAGGAGGCGCAGACCGAGCAGATCGACGGCAAGTATTACAACCTCGGCGCCCACATGCTGTGGATCGGCCACCGCACCCGCAGCCTCGACGGTGCCCACGTAGAGTACTTCCGCGGCATCGCCAATCCTGTTGGCGTAAAGGTCGGTCCAGGAAGCACTCCCGAGGGTCTGGTCGCCCTTCTCGACCGCCTCGACCCCGACGACGTCCCGGGAAAGATCACGCTGATCGCCAGGTTTGGCGCTGACAAAGTCATGACCGATCTGCCGCCCCTCATCCAGGCTGTACAGGCCACGGGGCGCACGGTGGTCTGGTCCTGCGACCCCATGCACGGCAACACGGTCACCGCCGACAACGGCCTCAAGACCCGTGACGCCGGCAGGATCTTCGCCGAGGTCAGCCAGTCCCTGAAGCTGCATACGGATCTCGGTGGCGTGCTCGGCGGGGTGCACTTCGAACTCACCGGAGACAACGTCACCGAGTGCGTCGGCGGCCCCGAAGAGCTCGCGATGGCAGATCTGAGCCGCGCCTACGAGACATTCTGCGATCCCCGCATGAACTACGCACAGAGCCTGGAGATGGCGTTCCTGCTCGCAGGGGGCCTCCAGGACAGGAGAGAGGGCAAATGACGTTTCCACAGGCTAGCCTGGACTTCCTCGCAGACCTGGACGAAAACAACAACAAAGAGTGGTTCCAAGCCAACAAGAAGCGCTACGAGAAGGAGCTGAAGAAGCCCGCTCGCGCCCTCGTCGACCTGGTGAACGCCGAGCTCGAGCTCTTTGCGCCGGATCACGTCACGCCGGCCGGCAAAGCGATCAACCGGATCAACCGAGACATCCGGTTCAGCAAGGACAAGACCCCGTACAACACCCACATCTGGGCGGGCTTCCACAACCAGACGCTGCCGAAAGGTGCTGGCGCTGGGTACTATTTTGGATTCACCACCGACGGATTCGGGGTCGGGGCTGGCTGCTGGATGCCGCCCAGAGACCGCATGACCGCCCTGCGGGAGCACATCGCCGACAACTACTCCGAGTTCGAGGCGATCCTCGGGGACGAGGTGTTCGCGAAGACCTTCGGCCCGTTGGCTGGCGAGAAGTACAAGCGGGTTCCGAAACCGTGGGACGCGGATCATCGGGCTGCCGAGATCCTCAAGCACAAGGGGATCCACACCCGGGCCGAGCTCGATCCAAAGCTGGTGACTTCACCGAGCGTCGTCGCCGAGATCAGCCGTCACCTGAGGCTCTTGAAGCCGCTGGTGGACTTCTTGGATGTGGGGCTTGGGCGCGGGCTATAGGGCTATTCCTCGAGCCCACAGGCCTTGCGTCGGGTGGCGGCGGACAGGCAGAGCTCTACGGACTCTTCCATGTCTTTGCCGGCGACCTTGGCGAAGTCCACCCACTCTCGCGCAAACGTCTTGGTGCGGTTGCGGAGGCCGTCTACGTCTTCGCCCTCTCCACCCTCGGCGGCGTGTTGCCAGGCCGCCGCCGAAGCGACGGACTTGAGCTTCATCAGGCCATAGACGCGGGAGACGTAGACATCGCCGGTCCAGATGTCGCGGCGCTCGAGGGCCACGTCGGTCCAGCGAATGACCTCTTCGGAGTCGGCCTCGTCCGTGTTGAAGAGGTAGAACGCGTACAGATAGGCGATGTCGGGATCGGAACGATCGACCTCGTCCAGGTGCCGCCGCACGAGCTTGGCCCAGTCCTGGGTGCTGTAGGCATAGGCATTGACCAGGAGCACCCTGGAGATCTTGTCCTTGGTCGTCTGGACGTCGCTGTCGGTATAGTTCTGCTCGAGGCAGCCAATCTCCTCCTCGGAGAGGCCCCCCTTCGAGGCATCGGCCTCCAGCTGTTCGAGGAGAGCTGGGGACGCGGAGTATGCTGCGCACTCGTAGCCCTGTCCCCAAGCCACTGTTCCAAAGAGGGCTGCGCCCAAAAGCCAAGCGACGGTCACTCGTCCTCCACGGGCAACGACTTGTGCCACACAGATTCATATCACGAGGCGCTCGACGGCAATGACCACCAACATATCGATCATCAGGAAGATCCCACACAACCGGCAGACTGCGCCGCGGATCCGTCGCCGTTCTCGCTCTCGCTCTCGGTGCGATAGGTTCTCGAGAACCTCAGCTTCCTGGGGTCGGTCATTCGATGTTGGCCGCCCCTGACGTTACACAAATGAATTCCATTCTCAATGCACGTGGGAGATCGAGATGACCGTTGCCGAGGTGAACACCGCTATGAAGCCGGATGTCACCCAGGCGCTCCAGGACGCCTTTGCCGCCCACACCAAGGCCTTCGGGCGCGACCCCTATCCAAGCTACGAGGCCCGCCGCGCCAACCTGCAGCGCTTGCGGCGCGCCGTGCTCGATCGCCGGGAAGAGATCGTCGATGCGGTGGTCGCTGACTACGGCTCTCGCTCGCGACACGAGACAGCGCTGGCCGAGGTCGTCGGTGTCGCCGAGCCCATCAAGTACTGCCTCAAGCACCTCCGCCGCTGGATGCGCCCGCAAGGCAAACACATCGACCTGCACTGGCTCCCGGGTAGCGGCCGTGTAGTGCCACAACCGCTCGGCGTCGTCGGGGTCATAGCCCCATGGAACTACCCGGTGAACCTGTGTCTGGTGCCGGCGGTCTTTGCCTTGGCAGCAGGAAACCGAGTGATGCTCAAGCCCTCCGAGCTCACCCCCCGCACCGCCGACATGCTGCACAAGCTCCTCGGCGACATCTTCCCCGAAGACCTCGTCAGTGTGCACCGTGGCGGCATCGACGTCGGGGTGGGATTCTCGAAGCTGCCCTTCGACCACCTGCTCTACACGGGCTCTACCTCGGTCGGAAAACACATCATGCGGGCGGCGTCCGAGAACCTCACCCCGGTGACCCTGGAGCTCGGTGGCAAGTCGCCCGCGATCGTGCACCCAGACCACAGCATCAAGCACGCGGCCGATCGAATCTGCGCCGCCAAGCTGTTCAACGCCGGCCAGACCTGCATCGCACCCGACTACGTCCTGGTCCACGAGAGCAAGGTCGACGAGTTTGTCTCCGCCTTCCAGACCTCCGCCGCCAAAAAATATGCAACCCTGGCCAACAACCCCGACTTCACCTCGATCATCAACGAGCGCCACAAAGGTCGCCTGGAGAGCTATCTCGCCGACGCCGCCGAGAAGGGCGCCGAGATCATCGACGTGAACCCCGCTGGCGAGTCCTTCGACGACGTGGGCAACAAGCTCATGCCACGCCTGGTCCGCAACATCAGCGACGACATGGTGATCGCCCAGGACGAGATCTTCGGGCCGCTGCTTCCCATCGTGGCGATCAGGAGCCTCGACCAGGCCATCAGCTACGTCAACGCCCGCCCCCGCCCGCTGGCTCTGTACTACTTCGACTACAACGCCAGCCGACAGCAGCTGGTCACGGAACGCACCCACGCCGGCGGCATGTCCGTCAATGACTGCCTCTGGCACTACGCCCAGGACGACATGCCCTTCGGGGGGGTCGGCCCATCCGGCATGGGCGCCTATCACGGGAGGGAGGGATTCGACACCTTCTCCCATCATAAATCGGTGTTCACCCAGGGCAAGGTCTCGGCGACGTGGCTATTGTCGCCCCCATACGGCCGCCTGGTCGAACGCTTCATCGATCTGTTCTCGAGGTAGGAAAATGCGTCTTTTTCCCTGCCTTCTCCTCGCAATCGCCTGCAGCAGCGGCCCCGAGCCCGTGCCCGAGGAGACAGACGCCCCCGCGGTCGTGACGCCGTGGCCGGACTGGGCCTTCTCCCACTGGGTCTGGGAGGACGAGAGCACCCAGGAATCGGCAACGGCCCTGGTGGACGGCTACCTCTCCCGGGGCATCCCCGTCGGCGCGATCATCATCGACTCTCCGTGGGCGACCGGCTACAGCACCTTCCAGTTCAATCCGGAGTTATTTCCAGATCCGCAGGCCTTTGTCGACGACATGCACAGCAAGGACGTGCGCGTCTTCTTGTGGACGGTGCCTGGCATCAATATCGAAGAGACCGCCCTGCACCAGACGGGGACTGTCAACAAGTGGTTCATGCAGGCCAACGCCGACGATGGCCCAGCCGTCATCCCGTGGTGGAAGGGAGAGGGCAGCCTGATCGACTACCACAACCCCGAGGCGGTGACCTGGTGGCACGGCCTCCTCGACGGCGCCCTCGATCTGGGCATCGACGGCTGGAAGTGCGACGGCCTCGACTTCTCCGCGATCTCGGCCCCCTATTCTCCGGGGGCCGGCCGCGACATCGAACGACTGGAATACAGCGCCGCCTACTACCAGGATTTTCACGACTACACCCGCGAGCGTCTCGGCGAAGATCGGCTCATCACGTCCCGGCCCATCGACAACTACGGCGCAGACATTGGCGGAGACGGCGTCGCGTTCACACCTCCGGAGATCGCCTGGGCCTCCTGGGTGGGCGATCAAGACGCCAGCTTCGAGGGGATCAAGGCGGCGCTCCGCAACTTCTACTGGTCCGCCGACTACGGCTATGTGGCCTTTGGCTCCGACATCGGCGGCTATCGCGAAGACGGATCCGAGCGCGGACGGACCAAGACGGTCTTCCTTCGCTGGGCACAGCTCGGCGCGTTCTCTCCCATCATGGAGAATGGGGGTGGAGGGGTTCACGAGCCCTGGCTCTTCGACGTCGGAGTCGTGAAGATCTACAAGAGGTTCGTGCTCCTGCACGAGGCCATCCGTCCCTACCTGGATCGCGAAGGGGCTGCCGCCTTTGCCGCGGGGCGCTCCTTGATGACGTTCCAGAGCAAATCGACGTACGAATACCTGCTCGGACCCGACCTCTACGTCGCGCCTATGACCGCGCCGGGAACCCAGCGCACCGTCCTCTTTCCGGCGGTCGGACAGTGGGAGTATCTGTTCGATCGCACCCAGGTCTACGAGGCCGGCGAGACCGCGACGCTAGAGATCCCGATGGACGAGTACCCGGTGTTTGTGAGGAGGGGCTCGACTATCGCCGGCGAGCTCTGAAACCGACAAGGAGCAGGGGCAAGGCCCACCACATGGCGACGGGCTCGGTCGCGGCGCCATTGCAGCGCTTGCCGCCGCCCCTCAGGAACTCTGAGTCGATGTGCACACAGGCGTCACCGAGGCCGTCGCCGTCGCCATCGACTTGCTCGGGGTTGGGCAGCTCTGGGCAGTTGTCGCACTGATCTCCGAAACCGTCGGCGTCCTGATCGAGCTGGTTTGGGTTGTCGAGCTCCTGGCAGACATCGCACAGATCGCCGTAGCCGTCCCCATCGGCATCGGACTGGAGCGCATTGAAGACATCTGTGCAGTTGTCGCACTCGTCGCCAGCGCCATCGCCATCCGTGTCGAGTTGGTAGGGGTCCGCAACGGTTTCGCAGATGTCGCAGGGGTCGCCCACCTGATCGCCATCGGTGTCTGTCTGGATGGTCTGGAACTCATCTGGGCAGTTGTCACAAGCGTCGCCAAAACCATCGGCATCGGTGTCGATCTGGTCGAAGTTCGGCACCAGCGTGCAGTTGTCGCAGTCGTTGGGGCGACCGTCGCCGTCCGCGTCCGCGTCGTCCACGCTGGGCACTGACGGACAAGGATCGCACGCATCGCCGAAGCCATCCGCATCTTGATCGGCTTGCTGGGGATCGGGCGTGCCCGGGCACACGTCACAGGCGTCTTGTACGCCGTCGCCGTCGGTGTCTTCTTGTCCGGGATTCGCGGCGTTGGGGCACCCATCACAGGCGTCGCCCAGCAGATCGCCGTCGGAGTCTGCCTGGTCGGGGTTCGGCAGGCCGAGACAGTTGTCACAGACGTCCCCAGCGTCGTCGCAGTCCTCGTCGGCTTGATCGGCGTTCGCGTCGTCCACGCAGTTGTCGCAGGAGAAGCCAACGGTCAGGTCGATTTGGTCTCCGCCGACAGGAAGCTCGAGCATACCATCGGAAAAACCATCATAATCAGCATCTGCCGACGACACGTCGTACATGCAGCCATAGGAGCCGTAGTCGAAGTAGTAGTCGGCGTTGGGATACCCATATCCAGCGCAGAGCGGATCGAGCATGTCGACCAGCACCTCGTCGGCGACGTCGATGCCGTTGCAGTTCAGATCCTGCGTGAGGTCATCGACAGTGGCAAAAGCCACCGACAGCGCGAACATCAACCAGAAGGTCATCGACCACTCCTTCTACTACTCGACCAATCCCGGGCACATCCTACTCGATTGTGGCGCAGACTCGATCGGTGCTTTGACAGCGGCGACCGTGTGGAGTGTCGCTGGCTGTGTCTCGGATCCGCTATTCCGTGTTTTGGAGCGTGCTTTGGCCGAATTGCAGCTCTCGGCGGCGACGCGATGACCACCGTTCATCACGCCCAGGTTTCCGCCGACGGAAAGTGGCGAGTGGCGAAGGCGGTGCCAATCAGCCCCGTTCTTGGCGATCCGCCTTCCGAGAACGCCGGCTGATCCGCCCTTTGTCCCCATGGCTGTCCAGGAAGAAGCCGAGACCGCGGATCACCGGCGCGACCTGGGCTCGCTTGCAGCCCATCCAGCTCATGGGCGGGTCCAGGCTCACCGCCGCGGACTCCCGGCTCTTGTCCCGCGCCCAGGCCGCCACCTTCTCCAGGGTGTCGACGCGAACGGCCAGTCCGGAGAACCCGCGATAGCCGATGGCCGTGAGATCCTCGGACCCGTCAAAGGGAAAGGACGAGCGTCCATTTTCCGGAACCGGCAGCATCGTTCCCGTCGAGATCTGCCAGAGTCGCGCCCGAGTAGCGAGGGCCAGAGGTCCCAGCATGGCTGCGGCATAGATGGTCTGCACGCCCAGACGCAGGGAACGGCGAGCCAGCGCCTTTCGATCCGCGTCCGTCAGGGTCCGGATCTGGGCCTGGACGGCTTTTCGCGGCACACTGCCCAGCCCCTGCTCCACTGAGTAGCAGAGGCCGCGAGCCGGCTTGGACAGCTCTCCAATCTCCCGCTGCAGGGGCGCCATCAAGGACGTGATCCAGTCCGCGATCCATCGCTGGATGCGAGCGCGAATCTGCGCCTTCTGCTCCTTGTCGAGGAGCTCGAGCCGATGCAGCCGGAACCGCGGCTCGAGGATCCCCGGGCCACCGACGAGCTGGGCGAGCGCCTCACCTCGCCAGTGCAGGCGGCAGCGATCGTCGACCGCGAATTGCGAGTCATCATCGAGGATCAAAGCCTGTACACGGCTGGCGATCACCGGCTCGAGAGCCCGGTGCACGGCGTTGTTCAGGGCCTTTCCAGCCGCACCCTCCACCCCGAGGATCGGCGAAAAACGCAGGCCGTTGAGGATACCCATCGCCACGCCGCCGACGCGGACCTCCTTTTCGTGCAGCGCCACATCGAGGGTCGCACCGCCGAGTGCCATGACGGCCCGACGGTCCACGAAGCGCCGCGTGAGTCGGGTGTGGAGCGCGTCGGAGAGGCGATCTTCGATCTGCCTGGTTCGGCCTTGCCAGTGCTCGGCGTCGGCGATCCATCCCCGCTGAAACGCGATGTAGGTCCAGGTGCGGATGTAGGCGATCCGCGCCATCAGTGTCTCGATGTCGCCCTCCGGCTCGTCGAGACGGCCCACACGCTTCGCCACCCAGTCCGTGTCGAGAACGCCGTCCGGCCCCAGGAGATAGCCGGCGATCCGCCCGAGGAGCTCGACGTGGCTGCCGGTCAGAGTCTTCCGGAAGTCGGGGATCTGACACACGGTCCACAGCAGGCGAACCGCGTCGGAGTCACCCAGGAGCGCGGCAATGGATTCGCGCCCGGCCAGCTCCTCCAGAGATCGGTGATCCACCTCGTCCCACATCGGAACGAGGTAGGGCCGGATCGGGCGCCTGCGCAGGGTGTGCAGGAGTGCGGGGGCCGACGAGTAGTCGAGCTCGTTGTTCCGCCAGTAGAGCTTGGTCAGCGGTCGGAAGGCGTGCTGCTCGACGGCGGCCACCACCTCGTCGTCCATGGGCCCGACCTCTCGGGTGGATCCAAACGTGCCATCGGTGTGAAAACGACCGGCGCGACCGGCTATCTGGGCAACCTCCGCGGGCATCAGCGCCCGGTGGCCGCGGCCGTCGAACTTTCGCAGAGCCGTGAAGGCCACGTGGCGGATGTCCATGTTCAGGCCCATGCCGATGGCGTCGGTGGCGACCATGTAGTGGACCTCGCCGGACTCGTACAGGGCCACTTGAGCATTCCGAGCACGCGGCGATAGCGCCCCTAGAACCACCGCAGTTCCACCATGCACTGCCCTGAGGCGCTCGGCATATTCGTAGACGCGCTCGGCGCTGAAGGCCACGACCGCAGACCGCCGTGGCACCGAGGTCAGCTTGTTGCAGCCCACCGAGGTCAGCTTCGATAGCCGGGGCCGCCGCTCGATCTGCACCTCGGGCACCAGGTCTTCCAGCAGGGCCTCGATGGTGTCCGAGCCGAGGAACATGGTCTCGTGCACACCCCGCGCCCGCAGGATCCGGTCGGTGAAGACGTGACCGCGGTTTCGATCCCCAGCGAGCTGGATCTCGTCGATAGCCACAAAGGCGACGGGTTTGTCGACCGGCATCGCCTCGACGGTGCACACCCAGTATCGAGCGTCCACGGGGATGCGCTTCTCTTCGCCGGTGACCAATGCGACGGCGTCGACGCCTTTTCGAGCGACGATCTTGTCGTAGACCTCCCGGGCGAGCAGGCGCAGCGGCAGGCCGATCATCCCACTCTTGTGGCCGAGCATCTTTTCGATGGCCCGATAGGTTTTTCCGGTGTTCGTCGGCCCGAGAATCGCCGTCAACCGGCCCTCACCCCGCAGCCCCCGTCTGCCCTTCGACATTCCACCGTCTTAACATGCGTGCCAGATGAGACGGATCGCAGCAGCAACCTTCCTGATCAGCTTCAGCCTCGTGTTGCTCGAGCTGTCGCTCACCCGCGTGTTCGGCGTGGTGCTCTTCGCGAGTTTCTCCCACTTGGCCCTGGCGATCGCGCTGATGGGGATCAGCGCAGGGGCGGTGATCCAACACGTCTGGCCCCGCCTGGTCGAGCGAGAGAACCTCGACGATCGCGTCGCGCTGCTCGCGGTGTCCCAGGGCGTTCTCACGGTGGTGGCGATCGCGATCGCAGTGTCCCTGCCCCTCACAATTCAGTCCGATGAGGCGGTGCTCAGCTACGTGACCGAGCGCCTGAAGTTCAAGTGGGACCTGATGGCTACCGGGTGGTTCGCAGTGTTGCTGCCCTTCCTGGTCCTGCCCTTCACCGCTGCAGGTTGGGCGTTCGCGGCCATCTTCAAGCATCGAAAGGAGGACATCGGACCCATCTACGGCGCCGATCTGCTCGGAGGGGCCGCCGCGGCGCTGTTGTTCATCCCCCTCCTCAGCCGAATCTCCGCTCCCGACATGGCTTTTGCAGCTGCAGCCGCCGCACTGGGGGCTGCCGTCCTTCTCACCACTGGCAGGTGGAGGCTCGGAGCGGGACTGCTCACGACCCTGTGCCTGGTGGCGATCGTCGCCTCGACCATCGGGGGCAGCCTGCTCAAAGTGCGCTACCCAGCGGGATTCTCCGAGCATCACGTCGTCTGGGAACGCTGGACCCCCCTCACCCGTCTCGCCGTGCACGAAGCCCCCGACCAGACCCGGATCCTCCTCGACAACAGCTCGTCGTCCGAGGTCGTGCTCACGCTGGAGCGGCAGGAGCAGGTCGCCAAGAACATGGCTCGCGGCCTGGTTTATCAGCTACACGAGCCCCCGGCGCGAGTCGCCATTCTCGCCGCGTCGGCCGGTCCGGACATCGCCGCAGCCCAGTACTACGGGTTCACCGACATCGACGCCATCGACATCGCGCCCGATATCGGCAACATCGTCGCGCAGCGCTACCGAGATGCCGCCTACAACCCCTACATCTCCGAGGACACCAACCGCATCTTCGCCGACGCTCGCTCGGCGGTCATGCACAGCGACGAGCCCTACGACGTCATCCAGCTGATCCACGCCAACCTGCACGGCATCGGCGGCATGCTCGCCAACGCCTGGTCCCCGGCCCTGCTGGGCACCAAAGAGGCCTTCCACACCTACCTGGACCACCTCTCCGACGACGGCACGATCTCCTTCGCTCGGGGATCTCGCACCAAGTACATGGCCCAGTCCGCGGCGGCGGCTCTTCGGGAGCGGGGCGTCGCCGAACCTCACCGCCACATCATCTACCTGGCCCCCATCGCGACGGTCGTCCTCGTCAAGAAGCGGCCTTTCACGCAGTCAGAGCGCGATCGCATCGCCGCAATCGCCGCGAAATTCAAGCAGCAGAAGATGATGGTGGACCCGATGGCGGACCTCGACGACCGAGCCGCAGCCATCCTCTGGGGCACCGCCGCAATGACCGACGACCGGCCATACAGCGACACACCTGCAGACGTGATGGGCATGTTCGCAGACGCCGCTGCCCGCGCCACCGGCAGTGCGGAAGAGCGGGTCCGTCCAGAGAACGTCGTCTACTACATGCTCCTGGTGGAGGCCGCGGTGGTTGGTTTCGGGGGCGCGCTGGTCCTCGCGGTGCCCCTGATCGGCCAGTACCGACGCCAGGGATCCGCGATTCGGGGAGCGTGGCGGGGCCTGCTCTACGTGTGTGGGCTCGGGTACGGCTACCTGGCGGTCGAAGTGGTCCTCATCCACGCGCTGTCCCTGTTCGTGGGGCACCCCGTCTACGCGCTCACAGTGGTTGTCTTCACCATGCTGTTGATGTCGGGGCTGGGCAGCATCGCCGTGGGAAGGATCCCTGCAGATCGGCTCCAGACCGCGCTCTACGGCTCTCTCGTCGCGGTGCTCGCGCTGGGATTGCTGCACGCCTTTGCGATACCTCCCCTGCTGCACGGGTGGGCCCTGGGCTGGCCGGTCGCGAGCCGGATCGGCGTCACCGCCCTGCTCCTCACCCCGCTGGGTTTTGTGATGGGCATGCCCTTTGCGCTATCGCTTCGGATCCTCCCCGAGGAGGCTCGGGATCTCGTGCCGTGGATGTGGGCGCTGAACGGCTGGACGAGCGTCGCCGCGGCGCTGAGCACGGTGTTCATCGCGCGGCTGGCTGGGTTCTCGTATGCTTTTGGGGTCGCGTTGACGGCGTATGTGTTGGCGCTGATCATGGCGGGTTCGCTGCGGTCTGTTGGCGCTTCGTCGGAGGGGTGAGCGAGATCGGGCACCTCGTGGCTAGCCCAACAGAGCCCGATACCGCTCCACCAGATCGTCGCCGTACGGAGCTGTGAGCTGCCGTCGATCCGCCCGGTTGTCCTCTCGCCCACAGAGATCTCGCAGCGCATCGACGAGCCCGCCCTCCGGATAGCGGTACTGCGGCGGGAAGGTCTCGGGATAGGCCAGGCGATCTGGCACCAGTGGACGTGCGCCGAAGTGGGCGGCCTCTAGCATCGCAACACCGAAGAACTCGTGAATCGCGGTTGAAACCGCAATATCCGCTCGCTGGAGGAGGGATTCATAGGCCTCACGGGACTCGGCGAAACCCCAGTGGATCACGCGATCTCCGAGCCAGACCGCGGCTTCCTCGAAGGCGGGAGGAGCTTTCCGGAAGCGCTGTCCACACACGATGACGCGGTATTCAACGCCTTCGTCGGCGAGGGTCTTGAGGGCGTCGAAGAAGACCTCGGGAACCTTGTCGAACTCCCAGCGGTGGTTCCAGAGGATGACCGGAGGCCCGGATTGGCGCGGCAGAACCGGATCCTCCGACAGCTCCATCGGAACGGGCAGGATCTCGGACTTCGCGGCGACCGCCTCGATCCATCCCGGTGGATGGGCGTCGGGCATCTTCTTGAGCCACTGCCGGGCGCCGTCGAGGAAGCTGTCGCGGTTCCAGGCGCTGTTGAACAGGCAGCGGTCCGAAGCGAGGGCGCTGGTGAGCTGACTGACGGCGTAGTGGGTGTCCCACTCCCGGGGAACCCGGATCGGGTAGGCGAACTGATTTTCGTGAAAATACAGGTAGGTAGGAGATCTCGCGAGGGCCGGAGCCAGCCCTCTCAGCTCCGCCAGAGCCAAAAAGGAGGTGGCGAGAATGACGTCGTACTCCCGATTCAGCTCCTCGGACTTGGCCAGGGCGAGCCAGGGCGCAATCCCTCGCATCCTCCACTTCCAGAACCGGCCGGGAAGGGTGAGTACCGTCCAGTCCGCCTCGATCCGTCGGGTGAGCAGGCGCGTCCACTGTGCGTGAGATCCGCCGTCATAGGGCGAGATGTGGAGGATAGAGGTCACAGGGTAGGCAAGACCGCGCGAGTGGCCATATACACGACGCTTTCCCCCTCGCAAACCTGGTAATCGTCCGACGGATTCAGCGTGTCGCAGCACTCCTTCCGGATCCCCACGACGAGGATTCCCAGGTTCGCCTTCAGGTCCTGGGAGACCTTTGCAAAGGCAACTGGATACACGAACCCAGGTGGAATCTCTCCGACATAGAGGCTGTGCCCGATATTCTGCGCGAGTTGCCCCATGATCGCGGCGGTCCCCGGCATGCGAACCGCGTGAGCGACCAGATCGAAGCCGAGGCGCCTGGTCTCGATCACCTCGTCACAGCCCGCCGTGCGCGCATGCTCGACGTTCTCGGCGTCGAGGACCTCGGCCACCATATACAGCGGATGGGCGCGGGGGGTGTCCAGGGGATATTTGGCTAGGAAGCGGCGAATGGTGAACGCTGTCAGGATGGTATGGGCGTCCGCGAGCTGGGGCAGGACCTCCCGTGAGCCGACGATGATCACCGCTGAGGCATAGCGGAGCCGGACCTTTCCAAGCTCCGATTCCTTAGTCGGATCACCGGCAATCCAGTGGAACTCCGGAGGCAGATCCCGGGGACGGTCCCCCGCGGCGAACACCACAGCGTTGGTCTGATCGAGGTCGAACTCCGCGGCGATGCTGTCCAACAACATGCTCGTCCCGGGGCCATACCCACACAGGACGATGTGGTCGACATAGGGTCTCATTCTGAACTGCTCCTCGCGGATATTGAGAACGCTCGTTGTCAAGGATTGACTGACAATTCCGGCGAATAGGGCCAGGGTGAACATGCCGCACACCATGAGCACGCTACCGACGACGCGCCCCACCGAGCTCCCAGGAACGATGTCCCCAAAACCCACGGTCGTCACGGTCACCAGCGCCCACCAGAGGGCGTCCGGGAGCGACTTGATGTGGCCATTGTCCACGTCGGCCCGCTCGGCCAGAAACACGGAGAAGCCGCCGAGGAAGGTCACCACTCCGAGAACCGAGAATGCAAACCCGAACAGGAGCGCGTTTTCTTCAAAGGCCTTGGCGATCCCTCTGAAGGGAGAACTATACCGAAAGATACGGTTCGACCGCAGTAAACGCAGGAAGCGAAGCGCCCGCAATCCTCGGAAAACCGGAGCTGCGGCGAGCACTGTGAGCAGATCGATGAGCATGAGCGGCGTCAGCGCAAAGCGGATGCGGCCGACCACGTGGTGATACACGCGTCCACCCAGTCCAAGCTGGTAGAAGTCCAGCGCCGGCGGGTGGAAGGTGAGGACCCGCAGGCCGACCTCGACCGCAAAGAGCGTGAGGATGGCCCTGTCGAGCCTCCCGATGAACTCCGGCTCCTCCCATCCGAAGAGCTCCGGAATGAGCAGCCCGATGGAGACCAGGATCAGCAGCCACACCGCCGACTCGACCCGCCCATGGCTCTGGGCCGACGGCTTGTGAAAGGCGTCTTGAAGACGCGACCAGAGGGATTCCTTCACAGCGGGTCAGACACTCCGCGGCCCAATTCAGACGACTTGTATCATGAGGCAACGCTCAGGAGGTCAAGGCCGGCGATTGTAGAGAGTCCGTCCAGAGGCTTTTGCACGGCCGTTTCCGACGCTACCCTGTGCCTATGTACAAGTACGCTTGGGTTCTTTTTTTCGCCGGCTGTGGCGGCAGCACGCCCGACCCGGTCACCAAGACCCCCAAACCCGAGCGAATCCTCGCTGGACCCTTCACAGGAATCCGAGTCGCGGCGTCCCCAGATCTGACGGGAGACGGGGCGCCGGATGTGATCATCAGCTCGCCCGGAGTGCAAGACGACAACGGCGTCTTCCTCTTCAGCGGCGCACTCTCAGGCGAATACGCTCAAGACGAAGCAACGACGAGTATCCTCGCCAGCGAGGACGGCGAGGTCGGCGGCGATGTCGCCCCATGCGGTGACATGGATGGCGACGGCATCGCAGACCTGCTCATCGGCGCACCCAACACCATCGACAGAAAGGGCGGTGCCTGGCTCCTGCACGGCCCGGTCGAGGGCGAGATCCCCACCGACTCGATCCCCGACTTCTCCCCGGGAATGATCCTCGACGCGCTCACGGGCTACACGCTGAACTGCTCGGCGGACGTTGACGGTGACGGCCTCTTCGACATGGCGATGGCGGCACCCGATGGTGACGGCTTCGGAATCGCCACGATGGCGGGACAGGTCTACTTCCTGCAGGGCACGGCGGACGGGCCCGAGTCCATCGCCAACTTCAGCACCACATTCACCGACAGCCAGCTCGGCTTCGAGCAGTCGTTGATTCTCGAAGATGACGTGAGTGGCGATGGCATCCCGGACGCCATCATCGGCGCCCACGGGATCTCGCGGGTGCACATGATCTTCGGGCCCCTGGCGGGCTCCTATGATGCGAACACCGCCGGTCCCGAGTTCACCGGGGAAGCGACGTCTGGAGACGGCCACGCTCTCAGTACAGGCGACCTCGACAACGACGGCTACGCCGACGTCGCCATCGGCGGGCCCTTCCACGGCTTCGACCACGGGTGGGTCTCGGTGATCTCCGGCCCCTTCGAGGACAACCAGCAGGACCCCATCGAAGAGATCGCGAGCGTGATCGTCGAGGGCCAGGACCCACACGAGCTCACCGGCTGGTCGGTTGCGATCACCGATGACATCGACGGCGACGGCAACAAGGATCTCCTCATCGGCGCTCCCGGAGCGGTCACCAGCGGACCAGAAGCCGGCGTCGTCTACCTGGTCTATGGCCCCGGCACAGCCACCGACACGACGCTCAAGGCCGACGTCACCTTCCTCGGAAACGTGCCCTACGCCCACTTCGGCCACTCTGTGACAGACGTGCCCGACATCGACGGCGACGGGGGCGCCGAGGTCCTGCTCGGCGCGCCATTCCTCGACACCGAAGACGTAGTGGGCGCTGGCGGGGCATTCCTGTTCTACAGCGGAATGCCGGCCAGACCCGAGGCCAACCAGGCGGACGCGACGTTCATCTTCTAGCAGGGTATGGGCAGGTCCCAGCTCCCTAGAGGTAAACATTGTCTGACACGCTGATCGGCCAGGACTCGGTCGTCACGATCCACTACACGCTGACCAATGACGAGGGCAAAGTTCTCGACTCCAGCAACGGCCGCGCACCACTCGCCTATCTGCAGGGTCACGGCAACATCGTGAGCGGACTGGAGAAGGAGCTCGCCGGCAAAGCCGTGGGCGCCAAGCTCTCTGTCGATGTGCCTGCGTCCGAGGGCTACGGTGAGCGAACTGGCCCTGGTCCGCAGCAGGTCAAGAAAACCGAGTTCGGAAAGGACGCCGACAAACTCCGCGAAGGCATGCCGTTTCAGGCAGAGAGCTCGGACGGCAACGTCGTCACCCTGTGGGTCGCGAAGATCGAGGGTGCCTGGGTCCACATCGACACCAACCACCCGCTGGCCGGCCAGACGCTGCACTTCGACGTGGAGATCGTAGACATCCGCGCCGCCACGGCCGAAGAGCTCGCCCACGGTCACGTGCACGGCCCCCACGGGCACAACCACTGATCTTCAGAGCTGTCCGCTCTCCGTGGTCAGCTACGGCGCCGAGTCGCGATGGCGCCGAGAATCAACACCAGCCAACCCGCTGACCCAGCGTTCGAATCGCAGGCACAGCCCCCGTCGTTGGTGATCGTGCGGCTCTTGCCGGCGTTCCGATCCCCGTCGCAGAGATCGTCATCCGTGGCGTCGACGCGATCGGGGATCGAGTCGCAGTCCAGATCTTCGGCCTCGTCGCCGTCGAGGATGCCGTCGTTATCCGAGTCCTCGTCCAGGTAGTTGGGGATGCCGTCGCCATCGGTATCGCCATCACCCTCGACAGCGGTGGGGATGCCGTCGCCATCGTCATCCGGATCGGCGTAGTTGGGCGTGCCGTCGCCATCGGCGTCCGCCGGGTTGGCCGGATCGTCGATCTCCACGTCATCCCCTACCCCATCGCCATCGGTGTCGGGGTTGTAGGGATCAGAGCCGATGTCGATCTCGTCGTTGTTCACGAAGCCGTCGCCATCTGCATCGCCGAGGGGACCATCGAGGTCGAAGGCGTCGAGGTAGTCGGGCACACCATCGCCATCCATGTCGTCGTTGGTCGGATCGCCGTCGAGATCGCGATCCTCGTCTGGCGTATCCACGCCATCCCCGTCGTCGTCCAGGTCGAGGGGATCGATGATACCGTCGCCGTCGGTGTCTCCCTCCAGGATCTCCACGTCTGTTGGCACGCCATCCCCGTCGTCGTCCAGATCGAGCGCGTCGATGATGTTGTCGCCATCGGTGTCGTTGGGGTTGTTCGGGTCGCCCACTTCAAACCCGTCGTCGAGCCCGTCTCCGTCGGTGTCGGCGTTGGTGGCGTCGGTGCCGATGTCGTCCTCGGTGCAGTTGTCCAGACCATCGCCGTCGGTGTCGCCAGCGCAGCCCGTGTCGTCGCAGTCCAGGAAGTCGGGCAGACCGTCGGCGTCGCTATCGCCAACGCCCTCGGTGTTGTCGTCGCCATCGGCGCCGTCACTGTCGAGATCGAGGTAGTTGGGAATGCCATCGCCGACGACGTACAGGTCCTCGTCGCAGTCGACGTCGCCGTCGCCCTCCTCGAGGGTCGGGATGCCATCGTTGTCGTCATCTGGATCGATGATGTCGGGAAGGCCGTCGAAGTCCCAGTCGCCGTTCGCCCACTCGACCCCATCCGGCACACCGTCGCCGTCACTGTCCGTGGACAACGGATCCGAGCCGACAAAGAGCTCATCGGCCGTATCGACGCCGTCGCCGTCATCGTCGAGATCGAGGTAGTTGGGCACCCCGTCGCCGTCCATGTCGTCGTTGGTCGGATCGCCGTCGAGTCCGATGTCCTCGTCCTCGGTCAGGATTCCGTCGCCGTCATCATCGGTGTCCCGGAAATCGGGAATGCCGTCGACATCAGAATCGTCGTCGGCCGGGTTGCCGTTATTGTTGCGGTCCTCGTCCACGGTGAGCACACCGTCGCCGTCGTCATCTGTATCGAGTGCATCAATGATCCCATCGTTGTCACTGTCTAGCGGATTACCAGGATCAACGCCCACTTCGTTGTTGTCACCGACGCCGTCGCCGTCACTGTCGTCGTCCAGTGGATTCATGCCCAGGGACACCTCGTCACCGTCGATCACGCCGTCGCCGTCGAAGTCCTGATTGCACTCCAGGGTGCCCGCCGCCTGCTCTTCGTTCCAGTTCAGGCCGTCGTTGTCCTCGTCGTCCAAGGGATCGCCGAAGCCGTCACAGTCCTGGTCCCAGCCATCGCCACAGGCGTCGATCTCGCCGGGGTTGGTGTTCGGGTCATTGTCGTCGCAGTCGGTGTACACGTACGACTCGCCCAGATCGTCGCAGTCCCCGTCGGGCGCGTTGATGACGGCGTTGCTGCCATACCCATCCCCATCGAGATCTTCGTAACAGCCGACCAGATCGAAGCCATTGCAGTCTTGATCGATGCCATCGTTCGGGCTCTCTGGAGCGCCCGGATAGCGGGTTGGATCATTATCATCGCAATCGCCGGTCAGCGCGGAGAGCCCCACCTCGAGACAGTCACCGTCGGACTCGAGCTGGATGATGCCGCCGCCCCAGCTATCGCCGTCGCTGTCCAGGTAGCAGGTGACCAGATCGGAGCCGTTGCAGTCCTGATCCACACCGTCGTCTGCCACCTCCGGCGCACCCGGATACGAAAACGCATCGGAATCGTCGCAGTCGTTGTCGGTGTAGGACTCGCTGAAGTCGGAGCAGTCCGTATCCGTCGAGGTAGTGAAGCCAGGTCGGCCGAAGTTGTCGTTGTCCCCGTCGGGGTAGCACCACTCGACGCCGTCGCAATCAGAGTCCAGATCATCGGCCGTGAGCTCCGCTGCCGCCGGGTTCACGTCATTGCGGGAGTCGTCACAGTCGGCGTCGTTGTCCGATTGTCCAAGACCATCGCAGAGCAGCTCGGCCACGAGCTGAGTGGCACCGCTGTCGTCGCCATACTGATCGCCATCGGTATCGATGAAGCAGAGCTCCATGTTGTCGCAGTCCTGATCGACACCATCGCCTGGGGTCTCCACCACGCCTGGGCGAATGTTCGGGTTCAGATCGTTGCAGTCGTCTACAGAGTCACTCTCGCCAGGATCGGCGCAGCTGAGGTTGTTGGACAGGATCCATCCGCCAGCATCGTCGCCATGACCATCGCCATCGACGTCTTCGTAGCAGCGCTCGTCGCCGTCACAGTTCTGGTCGACCAGGTCGGCAATGCCCTCGACCGCACCGGGAAACACCGCCGAGTCAGCATCGTTGCAGTCATCGGAGCTGCCCGACTCGTTGGCGTCGAGACAGTCGAGATCTGCCGACTCATTGATCAGTCCACCCTGGTTGCCATAGCCGTCATCGTCCGCGTCGTTGTAGCAGTCCTCCATGTTGTCGCAGTCGCTGTCCAGGCCGTCGTTGACGAGCTCCGCAGCACCCGGATTGACGGCGAAGGCACCGTCGTCGCAGTCGGTGTTCGTGGCGGACTCGCCCGCCTGGCCGCAGCTCAGATTCGGTGACGGGACCGTGTTGGTGAAGTGCCCGTAGCCGTCGCTGTCCGCATCCGCCCAGCAGGTATCGCCACCGCTGCAGCTCTGGTCGATCCCATCCGCCACGATCTCCCCAGCGCCGGGATGGACCGTATCGTCGCCGTCATCGCAGTCGTCATCGGTGCCCGATTCGAACTGGCCGAGGCACGTCAGGTTGCCGTCGGTGAAGGTCGCCTGGCCGATGTCGCCGTAGCCGTCTTCGTCGCCATCGAGGTAGCACAGGTCGCCGTTCGCACAGTCCTGGTCCACCCCATCGTCGATGACCTCGTCGGCGCCCGGATACACCGTGTCCAGTACGTCGTCACAGTCGTCGTCGAGGATGGACAGGCCGAGCGACAGGCACGTGAGGTCGGCATCCAGCACGGTCGCCGTGGTCCCGTGCCCGTCGCCGTCATCATCGACGTAGCACAGCTCCAGCAAGTCGCAGTCCTGATCGAAGTTGTCGGCCTCGATCTCGTCTGCACTCGGGCTCACGGTGGCATCGTCGTCGTCGCAGTCGTCGTTGACGGTGAACTCGCCGGGGTCGCCGCAGTCGGTATCTGCGGACTGCGCGATGTCTCCGCCCGCATGTCCATCGCCATCGCCGTCGACCAAGCAGTCCTCGAAGCCGTCGCAGTTCTGATCGAACTCGTCCGCGGCGATCTCGGGGACGCCAGGTTTCACGTCGAAGTCACTGTCGTCGCAGTCTTCACTGTTGGAAGACTCTGTGAGCGCGGAACAATCCAGCGTGGTCCCCGGAGCAGCGGCTATCAGCATCGAGCCGTAGCCATCGTTGTCGGCGTCGGTGTAGCAGTCGTCGACGTAGTCGCAGTCCTGGTCGATGCCATCGCCTGGATCTTCGGCCGCTCCGGGAAAGATCGCCGGATCGCTGTCATCGCAATCGACCGCACCGTTGAAGCCATCGCCGTCTCCGTCGGTGTTCTCGGCGCCGGGCCCGCCATAGGCGCCGATGTCATTGCGACTGCCGTTCAGGTCGTTGAGCAGCACGGCTGGGTCGCCGGCGTCTCTGGCGGGGCTCCCGCCCTGGAGGTGGAGGTCATCGTTACAGAGACCGTCGGCGGTCCACGAGACAAAGACCGGATCCAGTTCCACGGCGTTGGCGCCCTTGTCCGAGTCGCCCATGGTGCCGGCGAAATCGGAGGAGTTGCCGCTCCACAAGTTGTAGTCGATGGCGGTGGTCGGTGGGTCGGAGCCGTTGACGGCCTCACCGACCTGATAGGCGAAGATGTTGCTGTTGAGGGCGAGGTTGCACTCCCAGCAGCGGATCCCGGCAGCGACCGGGGCGTCGTTGGCAACAAAAGTGTTGTTGACGAAGGAGCGGAGGGGTGCGTAGGAGACGTAGACCGCACCACCGCGGTCGTCAGCCTCGTTGTCCTGCCAGATGTTGTTGCCGAAGTAGACCGTCGATCCGCCGGTCTGGAACACGCCTCCACCCGCGCCAAGGGAGTAGTTGTCGCACAGGTTGTTGCGGACGAAGTCGACACTCGTGACGCTGTCCATCCAAATAGCGCCGCCGTCATCTTGCGATGTGTTTTCGGAGAAGCTGTTCCGGAAGATCCGAGCCTCGGCAGCCTGCACCGCGTAGAGGCCGCCACCATTGCCCACGCCGCCGTTCAGCGCCGCTGCGGCGTTCGACGTGAAGATCGAGTCCGTAACCTCGATATCAGCACTGAGATCCGGATCCGGATCCGCGAAGATCCCCCCGCCGGCGTTCTCGCCGATGTTGCCCAGGAATTCCGCTTGCGTGACCACCAGGTCAGATGAACTCTCGGAGTAGATGCCGCCGCCATTCCGGCCCTGGTTGGTATCGAAGGTGCCGCCAGTGATGGTCGCCGCACTGCCGCCCCCGATCCAGATCCCGCCGCCGTCCGCCACCGCCGTGTTCAGAGAGAAGCTGTTTCGGAGGATCCGAGCCTGGTTGGCATACGCCACGTAGATGCCGCCGCCGGTCCCGATGCCGCCGTACAGCGCCGCCGCGGCGTTCGACGTGAAGATCGAGTCTGCAACCTCGATATCAGCACTGAGATCCGGATTCGGGTCAAAGAAGATCCCAGCCCCGAGGTTTTCACCGATGTTGCTCACGAACTCCGGTTGCGTGACGATCAGGTCCGACGAGCTCTCGGAGTAGATGCCGCCGCCATTCCAGCCCTGATTGCCGTCGAAGGTGCCGCCAGTGATGGTCGCCACGCCGTTCGTCCCGACCCAGATCGCCCCACCATTCCAGTAGGATGTGTTGTCGGTGAAGTCGCAGTTGGTGCAGTCGAGCGTGCCGTTGGCGACTTGAATGGCGCCGCCCGAGTCACCAACAGCCGTGTTCGTGTCGAAGAGGGTGTCGGTGATGGTGACGGTCGCCCCGTTGTTGATCTGGATGCCGCCCGATTGGCTGCCCGTGCCAAGCTCGAAGACGCTGTCTGAGATCTCTGCGATGCCGTGGATGTCCATGTGGGGTCCACGCTTGACGTCAGCTCCCGTCACATCGTTGCCAGAGAACGTGCTGTTGGAGATGTATGCGGTGGCTGTGGTCGCCATCCAGAGACCCGCGCCGTTCACATTTCGGGCGCAGTTCCGCACGGTGACCGCGTTCAGGGTCAGGATACCTGTGCCGGTCACGTAGAGACACCTCGTCGCCGTTCCCGAGTCGCCAATGATGAAGCCATCGAACGAGACGGACTTGCCGGTGGGGATCGTGATCATGTTGTTGCCGGAGCCATCGATGACCGCGGTGCCCGGACCGTCCACGGCGACGAAGGACAGGGACTTGGCGGCGTCGAAGGACTCGGTATAGGTGCCGGTCTCGACTTCGATGGTGTGGCCATCCAGCGTCGAGGCATTGGCGACCGCCAAGGAAATCGTCTCGTAGTCGCAGCCGCCGCCGCTGCAGACGGTCCAGGTCTGAGCTTGCGCCTCGGCTCCAACAGCGAGAGCGATCGCCGCAAGGACGAGTCGGAACATCATCAACACTCCCGATTTGGGGCATTGTATATCCAGCCGCCCTCACTCGTCCTGAGGTAAGGTCCGAACCCACGATTCACGAGGTCAACGATGCGCGACAGCCCACAGCGGCTCCCCCTCGCTTTGGTGCTTATGACCCTGGCTTTTACAGTACCGGCCCACGCACAGACCTCAAAGGTAAAGAAAGCCACCGCGGCAATTCAGGCGTTCGAAAACGGGGATGCCTCCGCGTTGGACGACGCCAGAGAGGCGATAAACCTGGCCGCGTCCCACCCAAAGACGAGCCAGATCGCCCAGACCTGGGTCCTCCGTGGACATATCTACTTGCAGAACGTCCTCGACCCGGATCTGGGCGGGACATCGGCCGATCCGACCAGAGAGGTCCTCAAGGCCTTCCTGGAGGCTGGAGAGATCGGACTCGAGGATCCCGACGACAAAGCCGCCGTCATCTCCGACCTGCGGGTCGTTCAGTCAGCGGTCCAGACCGAGGCCTTCGACAGTGTGGAGCGACGGCACTGGGAGCCCGCCTACGAGCTACTTGGACGGGCGATGTCAGCCCGCGACCTCCTCATCAGCATGGATGCGGACGACCCGCGACGCGATGTGAAGCTGCTGCGGCTCGCGGTGTTGATCACGACCCACACCGGCCGCCTCGACGAGGCAAGGAAGCACCACCGAGCATTCGTGAAAGCCGGCGAGTTCGACCCTTCCATCACTGTTCAGCTCACCGACAAGCTCGCGGACAAGGAGAGCCCCGACGCAGCGCTGGTGTTCATCCGCAAGATGCGCGACGACCACGGCGACGACGCGACCCTGCTCACAAAAGAGGTCGAAGTCTTGCTGGAGGCCGAGCGCAACGAAGAGGCGACCGAGGTCCTCGATGCGGCGGCCGCGGACCTGCCGGAGGGAGTCGGCCCACAGCTCCTCGTCGCGAAGCTCTACGCAAACGCCGGCGCAGCGGAGAAATCCGAGGCCGCATACCGGAGAGTGCTCGAGCGCGACCCCGAAGTCGAGGAGGCTCTCGTGCCCATGGCGCGCTTCATCCTCGCCGAAATTCCAGAGCTCGAAGCACGTCTAGCGGGAGAAGCCCTCGACGGCGAGGACAAGCCCAAGCCCCTCACGCGCGCGGAGAAAGAGGAGGCCGAGGCGGACCTTGCCGACAAACACCAGGCCATCGTCCAGCTCCTGGCGAAGGCCCGGGAGACCCGGCCAGAAGATCGCGACATCCTCGAGATGCTCCGCGACGCCTTTGAAGCGCTGGAGGATGCAACCAACACAGCCAAGATCACCGAGGCACTGGAGAACCTGGAAGCCACAGAGGAACAAGAGCAGTAGACCTTTGGCTGACTGAGGTATCGTGGACCATGCGATCTCTCTGTCTGGCGTCTGTCGTACTGATGTGTGGGTGTGAGGAGCCAACACCCGTCACGGTCACCCCACCGACTCTGGGCGATATGCAAACCACGCCCACCACCGACACCGACACCAGCGAGACGTCCGACCCCACCGAGCCACCGGACGGCTTGTGCGGCGACATTACAGAGTGGGATCTGACCGTCGTGGGAGACATCGTGGACTGGCGCGGCGAGCCCTACGACGGCGTCGAAATCCGCCTCGACGATCGCGGCTGGGTGCCGGGAACCATCATGGGGACCGGAGCCACCGACGCGACCGGTCGCTACACCTTGGATGTCGAGGATCTGACCTCGGTCGAAGACTGCTGGGGAACGCTCCTCGACTATGTGATCGTCGCCACTGCCGGGGATCTCGAGGTCGAGGAAGGCGTGAACTCACAGCTCTATGGCGCCATCGCCGACGGGACGCTCACGGTTGATCTGACGATCTTCCCGCTAGTCCTTGAATAACTTCTCGATCTCAGCCAACGGCGGATTGATGATCGCCTCTTCCATGTCCACGGGCTGGCCGATGACGCCACGCCGGAACAGGGTCACGAAGAGATCATCGGGGACCGCCTCGCCGACCTCGGCCTCGGTGGCGCGCTGGGCCTCGCGCCAGGTTCGCTCACCATCGAGCTTGGACAGGAGCATGAAGATCCAGGAGGGGACCTCGACCAGGTCATAGGGCGAGTAGGCACTCATGCCGATGACATCCTTCGCTTCTCCCTCGGTGACCCAGCTGTGCACCGTCGGGATCATCACCTCGAGCATGGGGGCGTCTCGGGCCGCGATCCGCTCTTTGACGGTGTCCACGAGCTCAAAGAGCTGCTCCCCTCGCAGCTCGGCGATTCGAGTTTCGTCGAAGCCATCGACATAGTCGGCACACCACAGATACCAAGCCTCCCACGCCGCCGGATCATCAGCACCGACCTCGGGCGGATCTCCATCCTGGACGCAGAGGTATGCGCAGGTGTCCTCGACGCTCTTCAGCACGAGGCGAAGCGCCCGGCTCGTCGCCCACCCCGCGCGGCCGTTCACAGACTTGCAGGACCAGGTTCGGCAGATTGAGCCTCGATCCTGGTGAATACTGCAGCCCAGCGGCCCTTCGACCCAATAGGGGCACTGCCAGGACTCGTCTCGGCCAAAGGCCTGCTGAGATCGCTCCGCATAGGCGTCGCCCATCTCGCGAGGCCAAACGATGTTGTGGGGATCGAGCCCGTCTGGATTCTGGAGCCGCGCCCGGAGCTTGTCACTGCCGATGTCCTGCCGCGCCAAGCCCTGCCCAGCGAGGAAATTTGCAAGGCGGGGGTGGTAGGTGCAGCACCGCTGCGGGGCTGTGAAGGCAATCCTGCCCGGGGTTCCGGATGGCCGCGGCTGCATGGCGCAGTCGGCACAGGTGGCGAGAACTTCGGTCGGGAAGTGCATGTCCGCGAGCTCGGGCACGAGGCGCCGGTGGATCCGCGGTAGTTGGTCATACATCTGGCGGATTATAAGCGGTGCGGAGGTGTGGATGACCAAGCCACCTGACGACCCGTACGACGAGGTCCTGTCTCAGGTTTCAGACGCAATGGACGCGCTCAACCTGGGTGACGGCTCCGCTCGCGAAAACCTCCTCGAGGGTGTGCGCGATGCTCTCAAGGCGATCGAGGGCATCGACTTTGGCGCCCCAGAGGACACCTTCTCCGACTACAACGAAGAGGTCGCGCCCGACGGCAGCCCCATTCTCCGAGTCGTCGACACCGAAGAGGCAGAGCTCCACCAGGCCGTCCAGACCGCCGACGTTCGGGTCAAGGTCCTCAAGCCGGGTCGACCGTCAGCCGAAGTCTCTCCGCTGGGCGCCGAGGGTACGATCTCCCTCGCCGTCGAGCCGGGCCAGCAAGCTGTGTGGCAGACCGTCTTTCGGGGCGACAAACCCCGCGCATATCGGATTCGCTGCACCACGGGTGTGCTCGAGGTCGCCGCTGACGGCGCCGTCGTAGAGCAACTCCAGCGCGGGCAGACCGTCGATCTCGAGGCGCGCCTCATCCGCGTTAGCTGCGGCGAAAACGGGCCTTGCCAAGGCCGTTACGCCAGGCTCTGAGGTCTATGGGATGCGGTCCCGGATGAAGCCGACCATCTCGGATACTGCCTGGGCGCGATCGACCTCTTGCAGGATCTCGTGGAAGTCGCTCGGGTAGAGCGAGAGTTCGCAGGATCCGCCGGCGTCGTTGATCAGCCCGCACATCTCGTCCTGGGCCTCCATCGAGACGACAGTGTCCAGACCCGCTTGCAGGATGAGGACGTCGTCCAGCACCAGGTGCGCATCCAGCCGCATCTGCTTGAGCGCTCCACAGGAGGCGTTCACCCAGCCCCAGGTCGCCGACCCGATCTCGGTGAGCGGGTCTTGGTAGAAGAGGTCGTACTGTTCGCAGTCGTGGGTCACATTCTGCGACGGGTCGTTGCACTCTGGGCGCGGCGAGTAGGCCTCGAGCGGGGTCGTTGGGCCCCCACCTGCGGCGATGACACACACCCCAGCCTCGGTGTAGCCCTCGAAGTACAGCCCAAACATCGGCGCAGAGAACGTGGCTGCGACCACTTCGCCGGGGTGAAGCTGCTGCCAGCGCATCGTGATCAGCCCTCCCATACTGTGGGCAGCGAGGGCCACGGGTAGAGAAGGATCGACCGTGGCCCTGATGACCACGTCGAGATCACAGACAAACTGTTCGTCCCAGTTCGTGATGTGAGCGCGCACGCCGCCGGATCGACCCTGGCCATAGGGATCCCAGATAACGACGTTCCAGGGCAGGTCTTGCTCCTCGATCATCCGCACCACGTGGTGGTACTTGTCCGTGTACTCAGTGCGGCCAGGGGTCACGACCAGCGTGAGCTCGGCGTCGCCGTCGTAGTGCCAGGTCTGATAGGCGAGCTGCGTGGAGCAGCCGGTGAGCCGATGGTCGTAGCCGTCTTCCTCGCTCACGGCGTAGGCAGTGAACGCGTGGTTCGACCAGCCATCGTCAACCTCCTCATCCGGGGACTTCGCCGTGTCTTTGTCCTTCTCTGGGGTGTTGCAGCCGCACAGAAGTGCGAGGATCGCCAGGCGCATTCTTCCTCCGAACAGCCCCATCCTACGCGGATTCAGCGGGAGAAGTCGAGATCGTCTGGAAGCGGCTCCTGAGGCTCGTAGCGGACTTCGATCAGCTCCAAGGTGCGCTTGCCCGCAGGAGCCTGAAAAACGACCTCGTCCCCTTCCTGTTTCCCCAAAAGCGCCAGCCCGACGGGAGAGCGCCACGACAGCACGCCAGCCTCCACATCGACCTCGTCCTCGCCATAGAGCTTCCAGGTCTTCTCGTCGCCCTCCTCGTCGGCCACCACGACCGTCGCCCCGAAGTTCACGACCGACCCTCCCAACAGGGACAGGTCAACCGGCCGTGCGATCTCCAGTCGTTTGATGAGAAACCGCCTCCGACTGTCGATATGGCGGAGTCGTCGCTTGCCGTAGCGATACTCGGCGTTGTCGGACCGATCCCCGAGGGACGCCGCGTAGGCAACCTCGGCAACGATGCGGGGTCGCTCTTCCTTCTCGAGCCAGAGCAACTCACGCCGGATACGCTCGATGCCCATGAGTGTGAGATAGTTTGGCGCCATTGGCTATCCTAAGCATGGGAGGCAGGTTCTGGCGAAGAAGAATGCGTTCGAGTGGAACGGCGGCCCTCCGCCGAGGAAGACCGGCGGCGTCGTGGGCTCCGTCGGGCTCAACCGCGGCAGAGAGGAGCTCGCCATCGATCCGGCGAGCCCACCAACACGCGCGGGGCACATCGGCCCCGCAGACAAGAGCCTGCGGGAGGGCATGGCCCTAGACGTAGAGAAGATCTCCGAAGCAGATGGCGACACGCGCCCGAGCGGCAGGATCCCCCTCTAGTTCCTGGAGCCTAGTCGTCCTCTTCGCGGTTGCGCTTCACGTCCTCGACGACCTTGTCCTGCATGTGCGAAGGCACCTGCTCATAGGTCTCGAACTCCATGCTGTAGGAGCCCTTCCCGCCGCTCATGGAGCGAAGATCGGGCGCGTAGGTCAGCATCTCAGCCAGGGGGACCATGGCCTTGACAACGGAGTTGCGTCCGCGAGTATCCATGTTCAGCACCCGCCCGCGACGGCTGTTCATGTCGCCCATCACGTCGCCGACCATGTCTGAGGGCACCACGACGTCGACCTTGTAGATCGGCTCGAGGAGGGACGGCCGACACTTCATCACCGCCTCTTTGATGGCCTGACGTCCCGCGATCTGGAAGGCGATGTCCTTGGAGTCGACGGGGTGGTACTTGCCGTCGTACAGCTCGACTTTGACGTCCACACAGGGGAACCCAGCCAGAACGCCCTTGATCAGCTGATCTCCGACACCCTTCTCGACAGACGGGATGAGCGAGTTCGGGATGACCCCGCCCTTGATCATGTCGACGAAGACGTATCCGGCGCCTCGCTCTGCTGGCATCACGCGGATGGAGACCTCTCCAAACTGACCGGCGCCTCCGGACTGCTTCTTGTGTCGATAACGGACATCGGCGGTGCCCTGGATCGTCTCCTGATAGGGAATCGCTGGCGTCCCGAGATCGACGCAGACGCCGAACTTGCGCTCCAGCTTGTCCATGGACAGCGACACGTGGGACGTACCCATCCCGGAGAGCACCAGCTCCTTGGTGACATCGTCGAAGGACTGGCGCAGCCCCGGATCCTCGCTGAGCAGCCGCGACAGTCCGGTCTTCAGTTTGTCGACATCAGACCGGGTTCGGGGCTTGATCGTGTAGGAGATCATGCCGGGTGGGGGCGGAAGATAAGGAAGCACGACCCTGTTCTTTTCGTCGGAGAGGGTGTCGCCGGTCTGGATGTGCTTGAGCTTGGCGAGTGCAAACAGATCGCCGGCCACGACCTGATCGACGGTGGTGTGCTCCTTGCCGCACAAGTGGTAGATGCTGCCGGTGCGCTCGGACTTGCCGGTCACGGCGTTGCAGACTGCCGTGCTGCCCGTCATGGTCCCAGACACGACCTTGAAGACTGAGAGCTGGCCCGCATAGGGATCGATGATCGTCTTGACGCAGAGGGCCGCAAACCCGGCGGACGCATCGCCCTCGAGCTCTACGAGTGCGTCTGGTTTGTCTGGCTTGTGGCCGACAACGGCGTCGCGTTGTGCCGAGCTGGGGAGCGCGCGCGCCGCCCAGAGGATGCGATCGACGCCGATGTTCTTGGTCGCGCTGCCGAGCAAGACCGGGCAGACCGCGCCGGAGAGGATGCCTTTGTTCAGGCCCTCGCGAATCTCATCCTGGGTGAGTTCTCCAGCATCGAGGTACTTTTCGACCAAGGCGTCGTCGGCCATTGCGACGGCCTCCATCATCTCCTCGATGGCGGCCTCGACTTCGTCCGCCATATCTTCGGGCACGTCGGCCTCGGTAGGCACGCCATCGTTGTAGATCAGCGCGCGGCGATTGATGAGGTCGACGACCCCCTTGAAGTCATCCTCGGATCCGATGGGCAGCTGCATGAGCACGGGCTGGGCGCCGAGGATGCTCGATGCCTCGGCGACGACGGACTCGTAGTCGGCGTTCTCGCGGTCCATCTTGTTGATGAAGATCGCGCGGGCCAATCCCTGGTTCGTAGCGAATCCGGAGACGTGCTCGGTGGAGACCTCGATGCCGTCGACGGCCGAGATGACGATCACCGCCGCATTCACACCCTGCAACGCTCCGCGAGCTTCGTGGATAAAGTTTCCCTCGCCGGGGGTGTCGGCAACGTGAATTTTGTATCCGTCGAACTCGCCGGTGAGAAAGGAGGCCGAGATCGATCCCCCGCGCTTGTGCTCCTCGGGCTCGAAGTCGAACAGAGAGGACTGATCGTCCACTCTTCCAAGGCGGTTCGTCTGGCCGGTCAACACAGCCATAGCGTCGGCGATGCTCGTCTTTCCGCATCCACCGTGTCCCACCAAAGCCAGGCTGCGTATCTTGCTGCTGTCGTAGTTCGTCAAGGAAACCTCAGGTACGGGAAAAGGGAATCCACTTACCCTAAACCACTCCGTCAGAGCAACTCGTGCAATCGCGTGAAATCCAGATCCTGCGCCGCTGGCCGATAAGGCGTGTACACTGCTTTCGAATTCAGACTGCTTTTGGGGACGGTCATGAACCGCTATGTACTTCTCGCGATCATTCTCTGCGCCGGCTGCAGCACCAAGATCGACGACCTGCTGCCTACCGATACCGACGTTGTCATCGATGGTGACGCCGATACCGACACCGACGCCGACAGCGACGCTGATTCCGACGCTGACTCTGACAGCGACGCGGATACCGACGCCGATACCGACGCGGACACCGACTCAGATACGGACACCGACAGTGGCACAACTGGCGGATCCGGCTCCGGCACGACGACCGGCGGTTCGGGCGCTTAGACGCGACGAAAGATTGTAGCGATCGTCGGCTCCGCCGCAGGGGCGCACGTCGTGGATCCCTCCCCCGGAATGGATGCCACAGCTGAGGCCGTCGGCCGCGCTGTCGTCGACGCCGGCTACCGCATCGCTACGGGCGGTCGAAGTGGCGTGATGGAGGCCGCCTCGCGCGGAGCACGGAGCGCCACGGCGTATCGCGAGGGAGACGTCATCGGGATCCTGCCGGGGCTCGACGCCGACGAGGCCAACGCCTTTGTAGACATCGCCATACCCACCGGACTCAACCACGCTCGGAATGTGGTGCTCGTCTCGATGGCCGACGCCGTCGTCGCCGTCGGAGGTGGCGCAGGGACGCTCAGCGAGATCGCCCTAGCCTGGACCTCGAACAAACCAGTCATCGCCTTGTCGGGTCACGGCTGGGCGGACCGTCTGGGAGGCGAGCGCCTCGACGAGCGGCGCGACGACTCGATCCGAAGGGCCCGCAACGTGGCCGAAGTGATGGTCGCCCTCGAGCAGATCTTCAGCGAATGAGCCCGACAGACAGCGACATGTTCGGAGCCTGGGCGAGCGGTGTGTAGCCGAACTCTGGCGCGACGTAGATCCGGCCACCCTGGCGCAGCTTGCTCACGGCACGCAGCCCAACCCCGGCGTTGAGGATCGGCAGAACGTAGTTTTCCTGCGTCACGCTGTCGCTGGCAAACAAGAACCCGCCCGCACCGGCCACGAAGAAGTCCAAGCCCTCCGTCATCGGCGCGTGGTAGGCCCCCTCGACGACCGGGCCCATCGCGAAGCTCGCAGTGGCGCCACGGCCGAAGTAGGACTCGCGCAGGGGCGGATCGGGGATCCCCATTACCCGAAGCCCGATCGAGTATCCGTCCGCCAGTGTCGCGCCGATGGAGAGGCCCATCGAGTAGGCGATGCCGGTGTCGTTCATGGGAATCGCCGCGCCGGTTCGCATGGCCACGTACATCGGGTTGGTAGCATCGGGGTTGTTGACCTCACCCTCTTCGGCTTCCTCGCCTTGTTTGGCCTCGACCTCGGTCTGCGTCTCAGGCTGCGACTCGGGCTCGTCTGCGTGGGCAAACCCGCCAAAGACCAGGGTGGAGGTGATGATGATGTGCTTGTACATGAGTGCTCCCGTTCGCAGGTTTGCCCTCGTGAACTGCACGCCTTGCGCCACCCTCAGCGCACCTTGGAACCTCACTTTTCAGGCGATACTCACACGGATCGGCAACGAACAGTTACACCGTGCTGTAAGCAGTCGTTGACGCAGATGTCAGAGCTTGGCGTCCTGGATGTTCCAGGTGATGTGGCGCGGCGGAATATCGGCGACGACCTCTCGATCGAAGGACTTGCCGTTCCACTCGTACTTCCGGATCTGCTTCTGGTCGTCGGCGGCGACGTAGATCTCCTGCTTGCCGTCCCCGTCGAGGTCCGCAATGTGTGTCGCGTGCTCGAATCCACCGGACCTCTTGTCGATCACGGTCGGCTTGAAGGTGCCATCGTCCTGGAGAGTAAGCAGGAAGAGACCCGACTTCTTCGCGGCCGCGATCAGATCGCGCTTGCCGTCGTGGTCCACGTCACCGGGAACGAGGAAGCGGCACATCTCGTCGTCTATGGATGCGACCTCGACCTCGTTGTACTTTCCATCGGCCCAGTCCAGGCGAATGATCTTCACCGGCTCGATGAGCTTTTTGTTCGCCTTCTTGCCCTCGACGTGGCCCTCGCGAACCACGTACAGCTCGTCTTTGCCATCGCCGTTCACGTCGTCGACGAGGATCTCCTTAGCGTGAGAGACCTCCCACTCGGCCACCGGGCTGCGCACGTATTTGCCGCCCCTGAGGTCGTAGCGCACGACAGCACCCGGCTGGGACTCGCCACTGGCCTTGTTCCGGGCCGAGGGCGTCGCGTAGAACTCGTTCTTTCCATCGCCGTCGACATCGCCGATCTCGATCTCGTGCACGAAGGTGTCGGCCTTCTCGTCGTGCTCGGTCACGGTCCAGACACCGTCTTTCTCACTTCCCACCGCAACCACGCCCTGGTCGTGGGTCGCGATCGCCACCTCGTCCTTGCCGTCGCCATCCAGATCGCCCAGTTCGAAGTCGCGGAGGCGCTGGTACTTCCCAGCCCAGGATTTTTCCCAGAGGGTGGTTGGCTTCCAGGTGTCGCCGTCGCGCTTCCAGTGGCGGAGTTGGCCGGGTTTCGACTCTTCTCCTTTTGCCACGTTCTGTCCAGCGGCAATGGTGAGGATCCCGTCGCGCCAGCCGATGGCCTTGTGAAAGACGTTCGACCCGTCGTCTTCGAGCTTCTCGGGGAACCAGTTGCCCTTTCCATCACTTCGATAGATGACCAGCTTCGCGGGCCCGGGCTTGATGCCCCCACCCTCCTTCGACACGAACTGCGCCTGGCTGACAAGCAGCGCCGGAAGCGGACCTTCGGGCGGTGCGGGCTCGGCGGGTTCGGCGGGATTCGGCGCCGTGCCCGGGCCCGGATCTGGAGTGGTGGGCGCTCCGGCACAGCAAGCGAGTGCCGAGATGGCGATAATGGCCGCCCCGCCTAGTCCAACAGTCTTCCAACGTTCCATCTGTGGCTCCTTCACCCAACGGCCGCCTCTGACCCGCCAGCGGCTCGTAGTCAAACGGCCGGATAGGCTCTGAACACCTTGATCGAAACTCAGCCTCCACTCTATCGCCGCCTGATCCCGTGGATCATGGTCATCGCCTACCTCTCGGTGACGATGATCGCCGGCTACTACGTGTTCGAAATCAGGAACACCCAACGCTCCCAGGTGATCGATCAGCTGGAGAGCACGGTGCAGGATCAAGTCGCCGCGTGGGAGGACGAGCTCGGCAGCCAACTCTCCCAGTGGATGGAGGACGCCGCGGCAGCCCCAGACCTCGCCAGCGTGCGACAGCAGCGCAATCGCGACCGGGAGCCGTGGTTCGACAGCCTGTACATGTGGGTTCGAGTGCGCTCCCGTGCCCACATGCCCCAAGTGCCGACCTCGAAGATGATCTTTCCGACGGGGGTCGTCGACGACCGGCAGATGCTCATGGCGCGTATGTGTCTGATGCGCGCTCGGATCCAGGGAAGCGACCCCGAGGCCGACCCCGAACGAGTCGCGCACACGTATGTGTATGGCTGCAGGCGCGAATCCCTGACGGTGCGCCTGGTCGCGGCGTTGGAGGCGGCTCAGATACTCAAGAACAACCGCCGCTACGACGAGGCTCTCACCTTCCTGAACACCGCGGGGCTGCCGGACGAGCTGACTCTGGTTGCCGCCGCCCGTCAGGACATCCACCCCCGCGACATCGTCGCCTTCCACAACCAGCGCGCCGAGGTCCTGCTGGCACTGGACCGGGTGGACGAGGCAATGGCGCTCTTCGACCGGGTCGGCACCGAGATCTGTGGGCTCGACGCCCCCGACGCGCAGCTCCTGCTTCCGGTTGTGCGCTACCCCATTATTGCCAAGCTTCGCCGCCATAAACAGCTCGAGCAAGCCGCCAGGTTGGAGATGCAGCTGTCGCGGCTCGAGCGCCGAGTCGCGGGGTACAACGAGATTGACAAGCGCATCCTCCCCGCTCCAAACTCCGCGGCGACAGAGATGCCGCGCTTCATCTACGACCAGTACAGCGAGCCCCCCTTCCTGCTGTACTACGGATGCTGCTATGGCCTTGCTTCCAAGGGGCAGATCGGCCTGGCGCTCCAGCTGGAGCAGTCCAAGCTCATCGAGGACTTCCTGTCCATGAAGGGCATCCAGCGCCTCCGTCGGTGGATCACTGTCACCGACGCCGCCGGGACATGGGTCCGCGGTGTTCGGCGCGGCGGATCGTTTGCGGTGACTGCGCAGTTCCCGAAGACACTGTCCCATCTTCGGATCCGCGTCCGAGAAGAGGCCATCACCACGCGTCTCGAGCGCATGGAGGACCAGTGGATCACGCCGCTGGTCGTCATCGGGATCTGCCTTCTCCTGGGGTTCAGCGCGCTCACAGTGCAGGTTCGCGCCAGCTGGAAGCAGCGAGAGTTGTTGTCCAGACAGCGAGAGTTCACGACCCGGGTCACCCACGAGCTGAAGACGCCCCTCGCCGGCATCCGCGTGATGGCCGAGAACCTGGAGTCCGGCGCCTTCAAGGACCAATCCCAGCTCCAGACCATGGCGCGCCTGATCCTGGACGAGACCGATCGGCTGACCGCTCGAGTGGACGAGGTCTTGGAGGCAGCAAGGGAGCGCTCCATCCCGAATCCGGAGCGCTTCGACCCCGAGGAGGCGGTCCTGGAGGCCATCGACATGTGGGGGCCGAGGCTCGAGAACGCCGGTGTCAAGTTCGAGGCAGACCTGCACGCAACACCCGAGGTGATGGGCGACCTGCGCGGCATCCGAGACGCGGTGGGGTGTCTCCTCGACAACGCGCTCAAGTACCGGAAAGAAGACGCCGAGGACAGTCAGATCTGGCTCGAGCTCGACTCGGTCAAGGACAAGGTCGTCCGCATCAGCGTCACCGACAACGGGATCGGCATCCCGAAGACCATGCGCAAGTCCATCTTCGACCGATTTGTCAGGGTAGAAGGTCCAAATCGAGGCAAGGGAGGCGGGCACGGGCTCGGGCTCTCCCAGGTCGCGGGAATCGCGCGCGCCCACAATGGCAATGTCGTCTGCGAATCCGGCGTCGATGGCGGCGCCAAGTTCGTGCTCCGGCTGCCAGCCGCATAGGTTATCTGGCTCTCCGAAACTCCCAGGAGGGGTGTCGGATGCGCGCTTTCGCTCTGCTTTTAATGGTTGCCTGCGGGGGAGACGCTCCCAAACCCGACACCAACGACACCACAACCGGGCCGACCACGACCGACACGGACACGGACCTGCCGGGCACCGACGAGGGAAGTGTCTTCCTGTTCGAGACTGCGCCCCACTTCCACGACTCCGAGCCAAATGTGACCCTCGCAGGTCTCTTCGTCGAGGACGACCTCGGTCTCGAGAACCTCGTGCAGTGCATAGCCTTCCGGGAGAGCGCCTGGTGCACCAAGCAATTGCCCACCGACGACGGCGACTATGTGGTCACCGAAACCTACGCCGACGACATGCTCGAGGAGCTGGTGGCCATTGACGTCGGACCGAACATCAAGTTCGGACCATACACCGCAAACAAGTACGAAATCGGGGGACAGGTCGCCTACTTCCAGCCAGATCTCTACGGCACCACACCGCCGACGGGCACCGCGGACCTGGTCTTCGGGTCCGAGGGCAGCTCGTGGGGCATCTACGAGGGACTCGCCGTCATCGATGTCCCCGACCAGCTCGTGCTCAGCAATCCGTCGGTGATGGACTTCGCGGTGTTCGAGGCGGGCAAACCCGTCGAGCTCAGGTGGAATGCCGGCTCATCGGGCGAGGTCTACATCGCTGTCCTGAACGGGAGGGAGAACCGCCTGTACAAGGTCGCCGACAGCGGCGCCTTCGACCTGGACCTCGAAGATCTGGGACTCTGGGACGGCGATGCGGTCGAGATCCGCATCGGACGCTGGACCACGGCTGAAGTCGACCACGAGGGCCACGAGCTCACCATCCACTATCAGCGAGATCAGAAGATCTTTGGCTCGTACCGAGACTTTGGTGGGCGCGTCGAGATCTTCCCGGCAAATACCTGCAACGAAGCCGCCGCCGCTCCGCCCCTGGAACCTGGGAACTACTGGGGCGACCTGGGGCCGCTCACCAACAACAACAGCCCGGGTCTCATCAACAGCTGCACCGGGTTTCCGGCCATCGGCGCAGACGGGGTCTACACGCTCGAAGTCCAGGACAACGAGATCGTCGACATCATCTATGAGCTGCCCCAGGGCGATGCGTCGGTGTACTTGCTCGGTATCTGTGGACAGCCCGCCACCTGCATCGACGGATCGGACACGTATGTGGGAGTTGGATCTCAGGCCGAAGAGATCTCGTACCACAACCAGAGCGGCCAGGTGCAGAACGTCTCCCTGGTCCTCGACGCCGCGATCTGGACGAACAGCGTGTTCACCCTGGACATCACGAGCACACAGATCATCTCGAATGTGCTGGTTGATACCTGTCTCACAGCGATGAGCCAGGGACCGATTGGCGCCGGCAGCTACGTTGGAGACCTGAACGGATTCTCGAACATCCTCGATCCGGCGCTATTCGGCGGTCCAGCTGCACCCGGCGAGGAGGGCCTGATCCAGGTCGAGCTACTGCCGGGTGAGTCCCTGCAGGCCGACGTGACGATGGTCGGCCAGGACCCGGTTCTATACGCCCTGTACAACTGCGCAGTCCCGGCCAGTATCGCAGCCAGCTCCGACGTCGACGCGACCGAGCAGGAGCAGCTGCTTTACACCAACCAATCTCCGGCGAACGAGCTGGTCTATCTAGTGGTAGATGCCGCTGTTTCTACCGGCGACTACGCCCTCGATCTGGTAATTCAGTAGGGGGCCGTCCGGAGGGCTGGATTCTTCGGTACAATGTGGCGCTAGAGGTAAAAATGACTCGAGTGGTGCTTTGGATCCTGGCCTTCTGCGGAATCGCTCTTTCCGCAGGTTGTGGGCCAACAACGCCTGATGGGAACGGGGACGACGACGACGACACCAACGTGACCGCCGACGACGACACCGACGACCCGCTGTACTTCGATCGGGATCTCGGCAGCTTGGTGCTGGTCCGCCGCAACAGTGGAAACGGGCGCTCGGTCTATCTCTACGGCCTCTTCGTAGACGAGCACCCCGGCTTCCAGAACCTGGCCAGGTGCGCCGTGTCCCGAGGAATCTGCCTCGACATCCTGCCCGTCGACGAGGACACCTACATCGAGCCGAACACCAACCAGACCTTCGACCCGCTCTTCTCCGAGTATCGCTACGTCGGCTTGACCGTCTCATTGGGCCAGTTCGAGGCCAACTACTACAACGACGCAGTCTCCTATTACTACGCAAACGTCACCGAACAGGCGGCTGGAGTCCCAATCTCGGGTGAGATGGGTGCGAAGTTCGGCGTCGAATGGGGTGATTACAAGGGCGACGCGGACATCATGGTCAGCGACGACCTGGAGCTGCAGTACCCCCGACCGGGCTCGCTCACGCGCTTCCACGATGGCGACACCATGCTCATCGAGTGGGTGCCGAACAACGAAGGCGACGTATACCTCACAGTCAGCGGCGGGATCTCCTTCTACCGGACGTACCTGCTCGAGGACGACGGCTACTTCGAACTCGACGTGAACGACTTCGGCTTGGGCACCGACGCATTCGACCTCAACTTCACGCTCTCCCGGTGGAACCGCGGACAAGTCGAGCACAACGGCCACACCCTCGACCTGGTGGCGATGTCCGAGGTCACGTTCAGAGGCGAGTACTTCTATGTCGGAGGCCGCACCGAGGTCGAGATCCCGAACACGTGTGGAGAGGCCCTGACCGCGCCAATCACGCAGTCCGGCAACTACTGGGGACGCCTCAAGGAGTGGGGCCACACCGACAACATCGACCCGGTCAGCAACCTGAGCTGCACCGGCTTCTTTGCCAGGGGCGAAGACGGCATCTTCCGCGTTCAACTCGAGCCACTCCAGAGCCTGACGGCGGAGTTCGTGCTGCTCCAGGACGACGCCGTCACCTATGTGCTCGAAGACTGCACCGACGTCGGAACCTGCGTGGCTGGGGCCGACGACACGGTGAACGGCGCAGCTGAGTTCGTGCAGTACTTCAACTCCACCGACGAGACCAAGGAGGTGTACCTGATCGCCGACGGATACCTGACGACCAACGGGGTGTTCTACATGGACATCACCATCGATCAGGTTCTCGAACCGGACATGTACAACACCTGTCCCGAGGCGATCCAGCAGCCAGCGCCGCTGGGGGCGGGTACCTACTACACGAGCTATTTGCCCTACACCAACCTGCTCGATCCCGGAGCTGGAGGCTGCACGAACAGCAGCCAGGTGGGTCCCGACTCCATGACCAAGGTCGAGGTCGGCGCAGGCCAGGCGCTGATGGTGAATATCAACATGGTCGGCGGCGATCCTGCGCTCTATGTGCTCTACAACTGCACCAATGCCCTGAGCTGCGCGGTCGGAGCAGACGTCTCTGTCGGCGACCAGGAGACGCTGGCCTATACCAACGTCACGAATGTCAGCGAGACCGTGTACCTGGTGGTGGACTCGAAGACGTTCCTTATGCCGTATTTTCTGACTGTGGACCTGCAGTAGAGTCAAACCGACTGTAGAGGACCAAGATCTGTCCGCCCGGCGTGATAGCGTCCCGCCATGGATGACCAGGCCTTCCTCCGCGACTTCTATCGGGCGCTCGGCGACCGGCCCCTCGAGCCTGGCGAGGCGTGGTACGTCGACCTCTATCCGGACCAGGCGCTGGATCCCGTCGAGCAGCTGGCCACGGGCATCGAGTGGTCCTACCTCGAAAGTACGCAGCTCCTGAGCGGGTTTCGGGGGACCGGCAAGAGCACCGAACTCCGGCGACTGCGCGAGCGCTTGGCATCGACCGGGCGCTACAAGGTCGTGCTGGTCGACATGCTGGACTACATCAACATGTCGACGTCGATCGAGATCAGCGACTTCCTGATCACGGTCGCGGGGGCGTTCAGCGAGGCCCTGGCCAGCGACCCCGACCTGCTCGGGGCCGACCCGAAATACGTCGGCTACTGGACGCGAGTCATCTCCTTCCTCCGCGACACCGACGTGGACATCACCGGCATCGAGCTCGGCACCAAAGCGGCACTGGGGGGCGCGGGACTAAAAGCCAACCTGCGCCAAGACGTGACGTTCCGGCAGCGGCTACGCGAGCACCTCCGAGGGCACCACGCCGCCTTAGTGGCCAATGTGCGGCAGTTCATGTCCGAGTGCGTGCGCCTGATGCGAGCCAAGCACGGCGCCGACACCGAGATCGTGCTGCTCCTGGATTCGGTGGAGCAGATCCGAGGCAGCTCGATCATCAATGCCGAGGCGGTCTACGCGTCCGTCGAGGCGCTGTTCTCCAACCACTGCGAGAGCCTCCAGTTCGAGGAGCTGCACGTGGTCTATACGGTCCCGCCATGGCTGAAGATCCGCTCCCCTGGAATCGGCGGCGAGTACAGCGGAAGCCAGCTCCTTCCTTGTGTTCGGGTGGTCAGCCGAGACGGCGAACCCGACGAGGCTGGGCTCGACGCCCTCGAAGCCGTCGTCCGGCGGCGTGGTGATTGGGAGAGGCTGCTCGGATCCCGCGAGGCGCTCGATCGGCTCCTGCGGTGCTCTGGCGGCTATCTGCGGGACCTCTTCCGACTCCTCCAGGCGGCGATGCGACAGGCGCGAAGCAAGACGCTACCCCTCGACGACAGGGGTCTAGAGTTCGCCATTCACGAGGTTCGCAACGGCTACTTCCCCGTCACGCGCGCAGATGCCATCTGGCTGGCGGTGGTGGACAACACCAACCGTCCAAACCTCGTTGTTCACCGAGCCCAGGACCGCGAGCCGAACAACCTCTACAACCTGTCGCGGTTCTTCGACACACACATGGTGCTCTGCTATCGAAACGGCGACGAGTGGTACGACGTGCACCCACTGATTCGAGACGAAGTCCGCCGCCAATCCGCCGAGTCCGCGACCGAAGCGAACACGCATAGCGAAGAACCAAGGCCGTGAGCGACAGCTGGGAACAGCTCCGTCAACACAGTGAGTGGTCCGACGCCGCCTGGATCGCATTCTTGTTCACGTCATCGAGCGCCGAAGCACGAGGCCTGGAGCGCAAGATGCGTGACTGGCTAGGCAAGCGTGGCCTGACACAGCGCATCCTTCGACCCAAGACGCCACAGGCCCTCCGCGAGGCGCTGTCCTTCCTTCTAGCGGCCCCCGGCGAAGACGTTGGATGTACCTGGATCGAGGCGGTGCACATCGATGTGCCGACCCCAGACGGCACGCCCCCGGGGCCGTGGACCGAGGCCTGGGACTCGCTCATGCTGCGCGCGAACACGCGACGCGAGCAGATCATGAAGAACCTGCGCGGGGGGCTCATCCTGGTTGGCGTTCCAGAGCGAAAGCCTCGGATTCGCGAGGCCGCTCCCGATCTGTGGTCTGTGCGGGCACTCGTGCTCCAGCCCGAGCCGACTCCTGTAGAGGGGCCCGCGCTCGCGCCTCGTCGGGGCGGCCGGTTGTCGCCGGCAGGCCCCGAAGACGCCGACGCCGCCAGGGCCGCCCTCGCGAGAGCCACCGAGCTCGCGGAGCGCTCCACCGAAAGCCTCGATGGCGCCGCTCGCGCGAGCGTCCGACGAACCCAGATCCTAGCCAGCTCCCGCGCCATCGAGGCCATCTTGAGCCAGGGCTGGGTCACAGAGGCCAGCCCACTCGCCGAGGAACTCCTCCAGCTCGCGATCGACCACCACGACAGCAATCCCGGTCGACGGCAGCAGACCTGGCTGGCCAATGCCTGGGAATACCAGGCGACGATCCTCCGAGATCAAGGAGACATGACAGGCGCTCGAGAGGCGCTGATGGCCTCGCTGACACATCGCAAAGCACTCGTAGAAGTCCCGCTCCCAAAGCGGAATCAGCGTCGCTCTGACCTCGCGCGAACCTGGTCTCTCATCGGCGGCCTCGCCCTCGACCGCGGCGACCCCGAAGAGGCCCTGCACGCCCTTCACAGCGCTCGGGATCTGCGAGTGGAGCTGGTCGAGTACTCCGACGATCCGGAGTCCATCAGCGAGCTAGCCCTCTCCCACAGCCTCCTCGGAGACCTGCACCTCTCCAGGGGTGAGCTGCGGGCCGCCCGCCAGTGCTTCGAGGACGCCCTCGAGTTCCGCCGGCAGCTCGCCGGAAGCCACAACGCCCATCGGTTTGTGCGCTATCTCTCCGTGGCGTGGGGGCGCCTGGGGCTCGTCTCCCACCGTCTCGGCAACCTCGCCTTGGCGCGCGCCGCCTACCAAGAGGCCTGGTCCCTGGCCCGCGGTCTGTGTGAGACCGATCCGGGCAACGTCGCCTGGCAGATGGAGGCCTCGGTAGCCGCGAGCCGCTGGGCCGACCTGGCGCTGGCCGATCAGGAACTCGATCTGGCCGAAGACGCGTTTGCAAACTCCCTCGAGATCCGCGAGCGCCTGGTGGCCGAGGATCCCGAGAACCACCGCTGGCAGGAATATCTGGCAGTCGGACTCGGCAGGATGTCGAAGATCTCCCGAGCGCGCGCCGACTACCACGGCGCTGTTCACTACGCTGTCCGTGCCGCCGGTTTGTCGGATGCACTAGCAGAGGCGAGCCCCGACAGCGCTCGCGCCCATCGAGGCCGAGGAACCGCCTGGTTGCGCCTCCTCGACCTGTACCAAGCCAGTGGAGACGCCTCGAATGCCGCCGGCGCCCGGGCGAGCGTCGAGGACACCGTCTCCCAGCTCGAGCGCATCGGTGCGGGGAGTCAGGTCGCCGCGATTGTCGCTGCCCTGGAGCCGTTCGCGGTCGAGATCGACGACCGATAGTCGACGATCCACCATCGCTGGGTGGACGTGCGCCGCGAATCGTGTTGATGTTCCTCATCCTCAGGAGGGCTCGTGGATCCCATTGCCAACATCCTGGTCGTCGAAGATGACAACACCATCGCGCTGGGCCTCGTCGCCGCACTCGAGCACGAGCGCTTCGAGGTCCGACACGCCGCAACTGGCGAAGCCGCTCTCGACGCTGTTCGCCAGCGCACGCCAGATCTGCTGATCTGCGACATCATGCTCCCGGGCATCGACGGTCTGCAGGTGATGCGCAGCGTCAAGCAAGAGTTCCAGAGCGTTCCGGTCATCATGCTCACCGCCAAGTCCGACGAGATCGACCGCGTGGTCGGCCTGGAGATGGGTGCCGATGATTACGTTACCAAGCCGTTTTCCGTCCGCGAAGTCATCGCCCGGGTCAAGGCCCGCCTCCGCGAGCGCACCAACGAGCCGCGCACTCCCGACAACTTCCAGTTCGGCAACGTTCGCGTCGATCTCCGCCGCCGAATCCTATGGAAGAACGGCAAGGAGTCCCACCTCACAACCCACGAGGCGGGAACGCTGTCACACCTCATCACCCATCGCGGTCGAGACGTGAGCCGAGACGAGCTGCTGCAAGAGGTCTGGGGCTATACCGCCGCACTCACCACTCGCACCGTCGACAACCAGATCCTCAAGCTCCGCAAGAAGATCGAAGACACCCCGAGCCAGCCGCGGCACATCCTCACCGTCCACGGCACGGGGTATCGATTCGAGGCGTGAGAGAACGCGACTTCCAAGTCGGTCCACGGGGCCTCCGCCTTCGGCTCTGCGAGTGGGGATCACCCGATGATCGCCCACCAACGCTGATCCTGCACGGATTTCTCGAGCAAGGTGCCGCCTGGAATCGGGTCGCAGCGTTCCTGCCAGGTCACGTCATCGCCCCCGATCAACGGGGCCACGGCCTCTCTGAGCACATCGGCGCTGGCGGGTTCTACCACTTCTGGGACTACGTCTCGGACGTGGACGCGCTGGTCACCGAGCTCGGCGGAACGGTGAACCTCGTCGGCCACTCGATGGGCGGAACGGTGGCGTGCTACTTCGCCGGAGCGCGGAATACAGCGGTCGAGCGGCTGGTTCTCGTGGAAGGGATCGGTCCGCCCGACATGCTGCCCATCGCACTCCTGCGCGCACGCACCTTCCTGGAGGATCTGCGAAAACCTCGCCAACATGCGCCTGTCGCCAGCCTCGCCGACGCCGTGTCTCGCATGCGTCGCTGGAACACATCCATGCCCGACGAGGAGGCCGAGCGCCTGGCCCGTCGAATCACCCGACCCGCCGACGACGGGCAGGGTCTGGTCTGGACTTGGGATCCCCTGCATCGGGCCGCGAGTCCCAACCCATTCTCGGCCTCGATCTTCCAGAAGTGGCTGGGAGCCATCACCGCGCCCACCCTGTTGTTGGAGGGCTCGAGCTCGGTGTTCCGCGTTCCGGACGCAGCCGAGCGCGTCGCCGCCTTCCCCAACGCGCGGTCGGAAACCATCCAGAACGCCGGCCACCTGGTGCATCACGATCGCCCCGAGGCCCTCGCCCGCGTTATCCGGGAGCACTTCTCTCCGGGATAGACGTGGACGACCTGACTGACATCGTTTCCGAGACCCTCGAGGCGATGTCTAGCGCGGACATGGCAAAGAAACGCTCGCGCCAGGTGATGACCCTCCGCGGAGTCCGGGGCACGCCGATGGCTGAGATCGCCCAGATCGCCGCGGCCGCTTGGCAGGAATCGCCAACCAGCCTCGATGACGCCGACGATCTGTCAACCCTGTTCGCTACCGCCTGGGAGGACGGCCTCGTCGCCATCGGACTCCTCTCCGCCGCACTCGTGGACAGCCCCGAGGATGGGCTGGAGCTCGGGCTCGACTGGGCGGATCGGGTCGATGACGTGGCCACGGCCGACGCTCTGGGCTGGCTGGTGATCGGTCCTGGATCTCTGCTTTCCAACCGGCCGGTGGTGAGGGTGACCAAGGGCCTTCGAGGACACCGGCGGCCGGCCGTTCGACGAGTCGCACTCATGGCAGCGATGGCGCACCTGCCGGTCCCAGTGGAGGGTCCCGCAGCAGCGCCGCTCCGAGCCCGCCTCGGTCAGGCGCGCGCCCAGTTCGTGGACACCCCCCTCTCTCCCGCCGTCGCCGAGCTCGTCTCAGCAACCCTTCGCGACGAGGCACCGCCAGTGCGAAAGGCCCTACGAAGAGTCCTGCGAACCTGGGGAAAGACTGACCCCCAGGCCGTCGCAGACTGGGGTGATGCGGTTCGCGGAGGGCTGCCCAAGCTCCTGCGCGCCGAGGTCGAGAAGGCCAGACGCCGAGCAGCCCGATGAGCGTCGCCGCCGCCTGCACGCTGCTGGTGAGCCTGACCGAGGTGACGGCCATCGAAGGGGGTTGGCGGGAGCACGTCGAGAGCGAGATCTCCGCTTCGCCCGAGTGCCACGCGTACGACATCGCCCTCCCACCCGGCGTGTACCTCGGCGAGCACCAGGGCCGCGATCGCTATGGTGATGGCACTCGGCGCAAGGTGAGCGAGCACCAGTGGGAACGGATGCCGAGAACGCTGCAGGATCGGGGAACGGTCCGAGTTCACCTCCCGGAGCTGCTGGGCGGGGATCGCGTCCTCCTGAAGTACGAGCGGATCTGGACGAATAAAGTGCCCTATCGGTGGCAACCCGGCCGCGTCGGAGCCCTGCACGCCGAGCTCCAGGCGGACGCCGACCTGGTCTGGGAGACCGCCGAGATCAAGTGCGACAAGCCCGGCAGGTGCTGGGTCGCCAATGCCGGCCCAGACGCCATAGCGACCTTGCGAACGGGTGACTCCACCGCCGAAGCCAGCAATCCCTTCGAGGGGCTGTACCCGGTTGGGAAGCCCATCGACATCGAGCGCAAGGTCACGATCGGCGTACCACAGGGAGATCCGCAACTACACCTCTATCCGGGCGGCGGCTCCATCCAACACTGGGAGCACTACCTCGCTTTCCAGCCCGAAGATCGCCGTCGTGGCCATGTGATGCCGCTGCCGGCGCAGTACGACGCCCTCAAAGTCAGCGTCGAACCTCGCGACGTCGTCAGTTATACCGTCCGGCCCGATGGACTTGTCTTCGAAGTCGCCGCAACCGAGGGCCCCTCTCGGGTCACGGTCTCCTATGATCAACCAGACGCCCCCACCTTTGGAGAAGTCCCCGAGGGAGAGAGGCTCGAGGTCGTGGCCAAGGACGGACTGGTCCAGTGGGAAGATCGCACCTGGTGGCTAGCGGGCATCCACGAGAAACCGATCCTGCCGGGAAGAAGGCAGCTCGAAGGGGCTCTGGACTATCGCTTCCGCGGCTTGTCCATTCCCCAGCCCGGGATCCCGACAGATCTGCGTGGACGGTCACCCAGCTGGGAGCTCATCGGCGATCTGCGCCCTGCCCTCAGTGAGCGCGCCCGTCCCGCGACCTGGCCCGCCGACCCGCTCTTCCCGCGAAAGATCGTCAAAGCCAGAAAATCGGGGTCGATCACCGAGACCGAGGCAGCGGTCATCATCTGGCTCTACGCCACCCAAGTGGGTGCCACCGCACAGTGGGTTCTCGTCCGACCAGCGACCCGGGGTTCCGGATACCTGATCAGCCCGGCCGGCTACGACAGCGCATTGGTGTTGGTCGGCTTCCAGGGAGAGTCCCGTTGGATCGACCCGAGCTGCATGGTCTGCGGCGCCTTTGAGGTTCGTCCGTGGTTGGAGGGTGCCGGCGCGATCGGCGTGGGCCTCTCCAAGACCAGCCCGCCCACTCCCGGCGTGTGGAGTTCGGAGATCGGGGGGGACGGGGTCCGCTGGGAGCTGACCGGCTCCGCGGCCCTCGACCTCCGGTTGTGGATCGACGCCATTCCCGACGCCGACCGCCGGGCTGCTCTCGCGGTGCGAATGGCGGGTCCAGGAGCCGAACTCGTCGATGTCGAGGGTGTCGGGGAGGCGGGCTCGCCCATCAAGGCCACGGCCAAAATCGGCAAGGGGATCCTCGCTGATCCGCTCTCGCTCCCACCGATCCGTACCGATGGGACCACCTGGGTCGACACGGTCGGCGAGCGCTGGGTCCGCTGGGCCGGCCGCACCCTGCCTGACGCGGAGTTCGAAGGGCAGGCCATCACGTACAAGCGCTACAGCGAGAACGGCAACCTCATCGAGGTGCTGACCGTCAAGGAGCGCAGCATCGGCGCGGCCGACATCGCCGGCTTCTCAGCGGCCCGGGCGGAACCAGAGCCGGAGAGCGATGACGCCCCGGGAGAGCCCCCAGCCGAAGGCGAAGAGCAGCCCAATCCAGGCGAAGAACCCACAGAATAGGAGGTATTTCGTCGCGTTGGCACCGGCGCCGAGACTCATGCGCTCCGGGTCTCGCATCATGAACAAGACGTGAAAGACCGCGAACGCCAGGGCGGACAGACCGGTGGGCGAGATCATGCCGAGCGCAGCCAGCGCATTGACCCACCAGCGACCAACGGCATCTCGCGCCTCGAGTCGCCGAGAGCCCCAAACGAGCGCGGCGGCGAACAGCACCAGCCCCAGGCCGGTGGTCCAGAACGGGTCGTAGGTGTCGCGCATGAGCCCGCGCAGCGCCGCTTTCATGTCCGGCGAAATGCTGCGAGATAGCTCACCTATAGGCTCCACCAGCTCAGTCGAGATCGAGATCAGGGTCGCGCAGATCATCAACGAAACGAACGCCACCGGGGTCGCTGGACGTCTCCACCAGCGCGACTCGCCCATGACCCTCAGCGCCCAGATACAGCCCCAGGCCCCCCCGAAGATCGCGATCACGCCGCCAGCGCCGAGCCACATCTCTCCTCCTGTCGAGGGCTATCGCACATTACATGGGTCCGCATGAACCAGCCCCTCGCCATTCGGGAGGGCGTCGAGATCCCAGCATCCGACCTCTCCTACACCTTCAGCAGGGCCGGTGGTCCAGGCGGCCAGCACGTCAACACCACCGACACTCGGGTACGGCTGCGCTTCGCCCTGGGCACGAGCTCGGCACTGCCCTCGGGCGTCAAGGCCCGGCTGCGCGCGGCTCACTCAGCGTGGATCACCACCGAGGACGAGCTCGTGTTGACGGTCGACAACTCGCGCTCCCGAAGCCGAAACATCGAGGTTGCTCGCGAACGTCTGGCCGACGCGATCCGGGCCGTGTGGACACCACCGCGACGACGAAAGAAGACCCGACCGAGCCGAGGCGCAATCCGCCGGCGGCTGGACGCCAAGAAGAGGCGGGGCACGATCAAGAAAGGGCGTGGGCGGGTCAAAGAGGACTAGAGCACCGACCAGCCTCCTAGCGCCGACGACGAATCAACACCAAGGCCGCGAACACAAACAGCCCAATGGGGCTCGACCCGCCTGTGTTGCAGGCACAACCGGCGCCACCCGCGGCGATCAGGCCCTCCGACTTGGCCTTGCCATCGTCGTCATCATCGTCATCGCCGGTCGGCATGTTGGTCCCGCCCGTCGAGCCAGCGTCCTCGTCGACGCCGTCACAGTTCTCGTCGATGCCGTTTCCACCGATATCTTCGGCGCCTGGATAGATATTGCCGTCGGTGTCGTCGCAGTCGTTGATATCGGGGTCGGGCTCGCCCTCGTCGGCACAGTCTCCGTTGCCGTTAAGATCGACGCCCTCTTGGCAGAAGCCGTCGCCGTCACCGTCCACGTACTGTTCGCAGACCGTGCCGCCCATCGCCATATCGTCCCAGATACTGACGTAGTTGGCGTCCCATCCGCCTTGGTCGAGGGTCGCGGTGATCTCGACACCGATCTCCAACCCGCACGCAGGCGATATGTCGAGGGCGCCGACCTGCCAGGAATCCTCGGACGGGTCGACGTTGACGTTGGCCACCTGGCCGCCCTCCGGCGTGAAGATCTCGACGGTGAGGATCTGGTCGCGCGCATCGGCGATCTGTTGCCAGCCAAGGCTCTCCCAGGTGACCAGAAACGGCTCGGAACGGACTCGACCAAAGCTGCCGGAGTTGCCCGGCCCCATGCCGTCGTCGTCGCCGGTAGTCAGCATCAGCGCTTTGGTCGGAGACGGAAACTGCAGCCCGTCGGCTTCGTCCTCGCCGATGATATCGGCGGTTCCATCCTCGCAGCCAAAGTTGCAGCCGTTCGAAGACGCATCCGTCCAGCCGGCCCAGTCATTCTCGAAGTCACCGTTGTCAATGCCTTGTGCTGCTGCTTGAGTCGCGAGCAGGGACCCGGCAGAAATGAGGAGAATGCGCATTTCAGACCTCCGTGGAAGCGCCACAGGATACCCGAGAAACGGCGGAACTTCGCACCAAAACTGGTGTCGGAGTATTCATGTCGCTCTTCCAGGCCGCGTTCGCCAACAATCCGCTCCTGAACCTGGTCGCCGTGAGGGCCTAGTCGAGGAGCCCCAGGCCCGACGCCACCGCTACCGCTTGAGCGCGCGTACGCGAGCCGAGCTTGCGACGGGCGCGCTCGGTGTGGGTGCGCACAGTGCCAGCGCTGATCCCCAGCGTCACGCCAATCTCTTTGCTGGTGTGCCCAAGGGCGACGCAGGCGAGCACCTCGCGTTCGCGGTCTGTGAGCTGCTCCGGAGAGGCGTCCGTGCCGCCAGACTTGAGATGTACGACCACCTCGTCTCCAACACACGTGCACTGCATCTTGTGGGGTTCACCGCGCACCATGACGAAGCCGCCCGGTGACTCCTCGCCCTCCAGGACGCGCTGAACACACCCGGCGCCGCACACCTCGCCCGACCGGGGCCGACGAGCAGCAACCACGGTTCGGCACGCACGCCCGTGGGTCTCGCCAAAGATGCGTCGAGCACTAGCGCTTGCGGCGCGTATCCGGCCGTGCGGACCGACCCTGAGGACCAATGGCTCTGTTCTCATGACGGTGCCCCTCCATCCTGCTAACTCGGTATGTCGGACGACGGAGGTTCGCCAGCTCGAAGCTGGTCGAGTAGGGCCAAGACGTCGGGGTCTTCATCGGTATCGTGAAAGCGGGACAGATCGATCATCGAGCGCCCGTCCGGCAGCTGGCTGATCACGTCTACGAAGCGGTGGCCGCGCCGGATGTCGTCGTGGCCGTACATGTGACGGGCGTAGGTCGTCTGGCCGTAAGTCCCGTCGTGACCCACCATCGTCACGATGATCACCATCAGGTCGTCCAGGTTGGCGTCCTGCAGAGGGCTGTTCTCGTCGACCTCGTGCATGGCCAGCCACGTCATCGCGAACACCGGGGAAGTAGCGCGAACCAGCGCGAGATCGTGCAGCCGGCGCATGTGATGGCCCTCTGGGCTGACCTCCTCCATCAGCGCCGACACCGTCATCGTCGCGTCGACAACCTCGTTCCCCCTCGCGTTCGCCGCGCGCAGCATGAGCGTCGGAACGCCGTGGCGGACCGTGAGCACCATGGACTCGGAGAACAACACGCTCGCTTGGGGACGACTGGCCTTGGCAAAGATGAGGCCGGTGGCCAGGGCGACGAACAGCATGCCGACCGCCGCCTCGAGCGTGACGACCAGGTCTCCCCACGGAGTGGCTGGCGACATCGCGCCGTAGCCGAGGGAGGAGAGCGTCTGCACACTGAAGAAGAATGCGTCCGCGAAGCTCTGATCCGTGTCTCCACCGATGGCGCCCGGCGCGAGCTGGAATATCGCCGCAAAGAAGACGTTCAAGAACACAAATGCGAACGCAAACGACGCCATCAAGCGGGTCCACGACCCCTCGATGAAGAAGAAGTACATGTCGCGGCGCAGATGAGATGGCGCCCCCTTGCGCACCGTGTTGGAGAGATTCGGTCGCGCGACTGTGGACGCGCCGCGCCCCTCGCTCTTCCGCTGCTCGTACAGCTCGGCAATGCCCGTGGCCTGATGGGTCTCAGCACTCTCCTCGAAGGGCGCCATCATCATGTCGATGATCACCTGTGCCATGCACACTGTCGCGACCAGCCCCAGGAAGAGCCCCGCGCTCATCGAGCCGCCCACCGCGCCCAACAACAACACGATCACCGCAGACAAGAACCGAACCGTTACCCGGTTTCGATCGGTGAGCTCGGAGTTCTGCCGCTCGGTGACCGAGTCGATGATGGCCACGCTCACCAGCGTCAGCGCCAGCGTTCCGGCCAGCAGCCATCGGTAGCTGTCTGGAGCGGGAACCATGACCTCGAACTTGATGGCCTTCTTCACCGCGACGCCCACAGCGGTGATCGCAAGGGTCACAGGGATGTGGGCGAGGAACCAGATTACCCAGCTACCTCGTCCTTTCTTGAGTTCTGCACCGGCGACATCGTCGAAGTAGATCCACCAGATGCTCACCGTCAGTGTCAGGTTGAAGAAACCCTTGAGCAGATAGTCAGTATCGACGTGGCCGCCGGCCGTGAGGTAGGACAGCACCTTCACGAAGGACTCGCCGAGCACGATGATCGTCAGCAAGCCGTAGCGCTCGGAGAGGTGCTCCTGGTCGGTCGGATACTGCTCGATGAGCTGGCGCGACACATCGCTGAAGGGCGCGCTGAGGATGACGAGCACGCCAAGCGCCCACAACAGGTACGTGTAGGGAACCGGGACCAGCGCCGAGATGGCGAAGCATCCAGCCCCGACCGCAAACACCGCCCCCCAATATCGACTGTAGGCCCGAGACTCTGGGACCTGAACCCACGATCTCACGTGCAGCAGCGAGACAATGCCCTGGGCGATGGCATAGGCCACCGCGAACGTCGCTGGGTGCCCCGCCATGGCCTGGTGAGAGGAGATCGCCATCACCCCCACGGCGAACATCATCGCCAGCACCATCGTGCGGTGGAGGAAGTCGTCGACGTTGAAGCGGTTCGCATAAAAAGTGAAGCCGCTCCAGGCGATCCATAGCGGCACAAAGTGTCCGGAAAACTTGAGGAATCCGGCGATGCTCACGTCTTCGCTGAGGTAGTCGCCGAGCTGGATGATCGCGGCGACGAAGATCAGATCGAAGAAGAGCTCGAGCCAACTGACCGTCTTGCCCTCATCGGCGTGGGCCGGGGCGTGGAGGACGGGCTTGTGGTACCAACGACTGCGCATCCCCAGCAGTTAACCGGAAGAGTGGTTTCAACACCGAAATGCATGACGAAGTCGAGACCGTGTGGCTCGACGACCTACCCGGCTCTGCAATCCATTTCTCTCTTGTTCCACTGACCGGGATGCACAGCGGGCCAGATCGCCACACAAGCCAGGATCAACGCCAGCACCAACAGAACGGCGGCCACCGCCAACAGCGGCCAGAGCAGGATGCCGATGAGCCCGATGAACAGGCCGATCCCGGCGCAGACAATGGCACTGGAAAGCAGGATCAACGCCAAAATCCTGCCCTTTCGCTTCGACGCGAGCCGCGGACCCTCCACCTCGCCGGTGACGCCATCGACGCGGATCACGTGGCGAATTCCGTCGTCGTCGGTGTACCAGGTCGCCCAGATCGGTGTGAGCAGCCAGGTCCAGCCGGCCTGCTCGGCGTGCATCTCCAGGTAGAAGTCACGGATGTGCTCGGCCGAACACGCACGAATGCAGTCCGCGGAAACCCTCCTCCGAAGCTCCAGAACCGCTGCTGGCCACTGTTCCGACGCGCTGCGATCGGGGAGCCTGATCCACGGGCCGGACAAGCTGTCGTCCCAGGCGGTGGTGCTCGAAAAAACAGCTTCCTCCTGAATAGCGAGCGCAGGAACCGAGATGTTGGCATAGGCGAGCGTGGCGCGACCGGCCCTCGACTCCCAGCGGATCCGGGTCTCGGTGACGTCCCGAGTGGTCCACCCGCCGGAATAGACCTCCTGGGTGCTCGCCACCTGGTAGTCGAAGCCAGCTTCGGCCTCCCAGCTGCCGGCGATGTCGGCATCCACTAGCCAGCGCGGCCACCAGATCTGGCGGACGCGTCCAGGGATCTTCGCGAGATCGTCGGTTGGAAACCAGATCTCACCGGCAAAAGCCGACAGGGACTTCTGCACTGCTCCGTCAACGGTCGCAAACGGGACTGCCAGCTCAGGGGCTCCGTCGATGCGGGGCTCAGCCAAAGCGAGTCTCCCAGCACCACAAGCCGGGCACACCTCCCCATCGGCGTCGGCCCGAAACAGCGCGCCGCAGCCATCGCAGCCAACCGTCACAGGGCCTCCGACGCGACGGCTTGGTTGTAGACCCAGACCGAGCCGATGATCCCGACAATGAGCAGGATCAGCGCAACAATGAGCACGATCGCGCCGACGGCGAGCAGGAGCAGCGGGATCCCAATCAGGCCCGTGATGATGCCCGGAGAGAGCATCGCTGCGATCGCCGCCCAGACCTTCCACCAGGCCACCGGCTTCTGCCCGGCCACCTCGCCGGTCTGGCCGTTGGCAACGACGACGAAGGTCCGCCCACCAAACCGATAGGCGGAGACGTAGACGGGCAGCAACACGTGCCGCCACGACTCGTCGTCGAGGTCGGCGGTCATGGAGAAGCTGCGCACGTGAACCGAGCCAGTATCGGCATGGCAAGCCGCTCTTGCGCGCTCCCGCATTCCGTGCCGGCCGAGTTCCCAGGCGTCCGGGAGACTGCGGTCGTAGGTCTGGGCCTGCCACCCGGCGAGCAGCGACGCGTCGTAGTTGACCAGGGAGGCCATGTCGAAGGTGGCGATTCGCTCGAGAAGTTTCTGCGACACCTTGGTGGTCCCGGGCACGAGCGCGTCGTCGATCTCGAGGTGAACGTGACCACTCCGCCACTGCCAATCGATGACGGTGCGGGTCTTCCAGGTGCCATCCGAGGCCCGGTAGCTCTCGGTTCTCGAGGTCCCCACCTCTGCCTTCCAGTCCGAGTCCAGCTTGGCGGAGAACGTCCAATACGGAAGGTAGATGCCCATGAAACGGTCGACACTGGTGACGGATGCCAGATCTCCCGGATGAAACCACCCCTTTCCGAGCCAGGACTTCACGGCGGCCGACACGTCGCTATCGAGCACCGCGAAGCGGACCAGAGCGGTGGGCCTCAGTCCGGTGGCCAGAGCGTGCTCACGAACGTTGATCTGGTTGGAAGCGCAGAATGGGCAGGAAGCTGTTATCACACCCGCGTCCAGGGCGATCGCCGCCCCGCACTGCTCACAGGACAGCTCTCGGCGGTCCACACCGAAGCCCTGCTCTCCCGCTGCCAGGGCCTCCCGTGTGAACTCGCCCACCGCAGCCTCGCGCCCCACGATCGCGGCCGCCGCATCCTGCCACCCACAAAAGGCACAGGCCAGAGAGCCCGCAGCAACGTCAAAACGGGCGCTCGCGCCACAGCTCGGACACCGGGTCGTGGTTTGCCCCGCCGACACTTCATCTTCCGGAGGAGGGCCCCACACCTCGACGCCGTCCAGTGCGGACTCGAGTCGCAGCCAGTTCTCGGGAGGGTTCCAGCTCATCTTGATGTGGACAGCTCGTCGTTCATCACAGACGACCCTACTTCGGTTTGACTGCCGCGCGCATTTCCAGGCTCGATATCGGTAAGATAGAACTATGGGTGACACCCTGAGAACAGCCAGTCCTCGTGCTACCGCGAAGATCTGGGGTTTGAGCGTTCTCCTCGCAGCGGTGCTGATCGTGGGCATCTACGTCCTGCCGACCATGCTCGCGGCCGCGCTGGCATTCGTCGCGCCGATCGCGATTGCCGCCTACTCCGTGCGCCATTTGGAGTCCGACGACATTCCGATGCCGCCACCCCCATTGACGCCGACGTTGTCGGACGACGCGCCGCTCGTCGCCCGCTGGGCACAGGAACGGGGCCGCCGCCTCAAGGCCGAAGAAGCCCTGGCGGTGGCGATGGACGAGGCAATGTCCGTGGATCGGGCGAAAAGTGCGTTCCTAGCAAATATGAGTCATGAACTGCGGACCCCTCTGAACGCCATTATCGGCTTTGCAGACCTCATTCACGAGGACGCGCTCGACGAGGGGGAGGAGGAACTCGCCGACGATGTGGGCAAGATCGGCATGGCGGGCAGGCGACTGCTAGCGCTGGTGTCGGACATCCTCGACCTGACGAGGATCGAGGCAGGACACGCCAAGGTCCACCTCGAAGAGATCGACGTCATCTGGTTCTGTGACCAGCTCCTCGAGGCCGTGAGGCCGCACGCCGAGGAGGGCGAAAACCACGTGCGATCCAACTATCGTGGCGACCTCGGACGAATCGTAGCCGACGCCAGGAAGCTGCGTCAGACACTCCTGGGGCTCCTCGATAACGCCTGCAAGTACACTTCCAAAGGGGATATCCTGCTGGAGGTTGAACGATTCGAGGAGTCGGGAAGACCCTGGCTTCGGATGGCGGTGATCGACACCGGCGTAGGGCTCTCCGAGTACCAACAGGGGCGAGTCTTCGATGCGTTCGCGCAGGGAGATGACTCCGCCGAGCGAAGATTCGGTGGGACCGGCCTGGGACTCTCCCTCAGCCGCCGTCTCTGCCAGATCATGGGTGGCGACATCACGGTGGAGAGCACGGTTGGCGAGGGCTCCCGGTTCGAGGTTCGGATCCCGATCGAGGAGCAACCTGGCATGGAGCCGGCGCCCGGACGCGGTCACTTCCCCACCGTCAACCAGACGCCGAGATCGGCAGACTCGCTGGACGGAACACCGCGCGCGCTACTGATCGGACAGGACGCCGGGGTACGAACCGCGATCACCTCCTACCTGGCCGAGGATGGCTTCGAGACGATTGCGGCCGCCGACGGTGCCGCCGGGATCGAGGTGGCTCGCAGCTGGCAACCCGACGTGATCGTCATCGACGTGCTCCTGCCCGAGCTGGAACACTGGCAGATCTTGAAGGTCATCAAACAGGACCCAAGAACCGCCGAAATCCCAGTCTTAATGCTGACAATCAGCAATCAAAGAGGCATGGCCCTCGGTGTCCGCGACTATCTGGTCAAGCCCGTCAGTGGCGAGCGGCTGAACGAGGCCGTGGACGCGCTCGGCCTCGAGAACAAGGGGACCATCCTCATCGTCGAGGACGACGCTGCCTGTCGCGAGGTGACCGGGCGCCAGCTTCAGAGTCGAGGTTGGACCATCGCCGAAGCGGAGAACGGCCGACATGCTCTGGAGTGGCTCGCCGAAAATACACCTACCCTGGTCCTGTTGGACCTGATGATGCCGGAAGTCGACGGCTTCGAAGTGCTCGGCAGGATGAACGCCAACGCCACCTGGCAGTCGATCCCGGTGATCGTCCTCAGTGCCATCGAGGTCCCGCCACGACTCAAGCGCGGGCTGGAGGGGCGAGTGGTGTCGGCGGTGAGCGAGACGGGCCTGGACACGGCATCCCTCGCGGGCCGAGTTCGCGAGCTGCTGCGGGACGTTCGAAAGTGAGCGCTAGACCACTGGAGCCGGACGCCATCCGCCCCAGACCGCCTCGACGTACTTCGCCACCGCCAGGGTGAGCGGATCGCCGAAGCGTGGGCCCACGATCTGCACGCCGATGGGCATCGCCCGCCGATCAAAGCCAGTCGGAACTGCAGTCCCGGGCAGCTCGAGCACGTTCACGAGCCCGCAGAAGCTGAACGCCAGAGGCAGGAGCAAAGGGAAGTGATGCCGAGGCGCGCTGCGCGGATACACCGGGAACATGAGAACACCGTTGTCACCTAGCTTTTCCTCGATCTCCGCTCGCATTTCGTCGGCGATTTCGATGAGTTGGCTAGCCTGCGCGTCGGAAGCGTGGGTGAGGGCTTCGCCGGCCGCCATAAAGAGAGAGATGAAGGTGTGGTTCGACCTGCGGAGGGGCCACTTCGCCCACTCTGCGAGCATGGGAATCGACTCTCCGTTGCCGAGGAACTCGCTCACCGTAGGATCACCGGTCACCGCCAGCTTGGCCCCCCAGATCTCAGCGGCACGGTGCACGTTGGGCGGCTTCCACGCCTCTACCTGGAAGCCTGCGGACTCCAAGGCGGAAGCGGTCTCGCCCACTGCGCGTTTGACGTCCCGAGAAACCCGTGCGAGGCCGGTGCCCAGGAAGTGGAAGACCCGGATGTCCGCCGGATCGATCTCCCGTCGCTGAAAACGGGGGCGATCGGCATCGCGATAGGGGTCTTCGTCGGTGGAGAGGACCTCCATCATCTGGGTGAGATCCTCGATCGTCCTGCCCATCGGACCCGTGACGCAGTAGCGCGCCCGCTGTCCCGGCGCTGGTGGCCAGTGACCTGCGGCAGGAAGCAGTCCCCCACTCGGTTTGTGCCCGACGATGCCGTTGAAGAAGCATGGGTTTCGAATCGACCCGCCGATGTCGGCACCCAGCCCCATCGGGCTACCTCCGGCTGCGATGATGGCGGCCTCACCGCCCGTCGATCCGCCGGCAATGCGGTTCGGATCCCAGGCATTACGCGTCAGCCCATAGACCTTGTTGTCCGACTCCAGCCACAGCCCGCACTCGGAAACGTTGGTGGTCCCGAGCACGATGCCCCCGGCCGCTTTCAGGCGTTTGACCTGCGGTGCGTCCTCGTCCGCGACGACGTCCTTGCGCGCGACGACACCCGCGGTCCAAGGCATTCCCTCGACGGCGATCAGCTCTTTGACCGTGAACGGCACGCCAAAGAAAGGCGGCAGGCTCTCGGGGTCGGCCGTCTCGAGTTGGCGATCGGCCTCACGCGCCTGGCGACGAGCCTCGGTGAAGGTGTCGATGACGACGGCGTTGATGTGGGGATTGACCACTTGGATCCGCGCGATGTGCGCCTCGAGGACATCGACGACGGCGACCTCTCGGCTACGGATCATCCGGGCCAACTCGGTGGCGGGCAGGGTGCAGAGTTCGTGCATGGGCTTATCTAGCCTCTCGGAGGATCGTTGGGCAGCCTGACCCTGGTGAGCTGGAATTTGTTCGGCCTCGAGCCCCATCAACTAGACGTGCGCACCGAAGCGGCATGTTTTGGTCTGCTCATGGAAGATCCACCCGACATCGTCTGCTTCCAAGAGGTGATCGACCGCTGCCTGCACGCCCACCTCAAGCCGCATTTCTCTAACGCCGGCTACGGCCACATCGTGCAGCCGGCGACGACGGAGTACTACTGCACAATCTTTGTGAAGCACCCTCTCAAGCTGATCAATGCAGGGATTCATCCGTTCCCGTCGTCCCAGATGGGCCGCGCGCTTCTCGAAGCCAGGATCGACTGGGACGGCGTCGATCTTTTGGTCCTGACATCACACCTGGAGAGCCTCCGCGAAGGCCGCCGAGCCCGGCAGGAACAACTCGCCCTGATTGTCGAGCGCTTGGGCCAGCATCGCGGGCCAGCTGTGTTCGCCGGCGACACCAATCTGCGAGACCCCGAGGTCGGGGCGTTGCCCGGGATCGTCGACGCGTGGGAAGCGGTCGGCGGCCGGGGGCATCGATTCACGTGGCGCCCCTGGAAAGGCAAAGCCAAAGCGCGCTTCGACCGCGTCTACCTGAACGACCAGTGGGTCTGCGAGGACTTCACTCTCGGAGAGGGAGAGCCCGTCCCCGAGGCCGGTGTGCCGATCTCCGACCACCGCATGGTGCGAGTGAGGCTCACCTCGCCAAACCCAGAGTTCATCGCATGAAGGCCAGTGGCGCGAGCGAGCCCGCAGATGACACGCAGACGGCCGAAAGGAAAGGGCCTCCAAAACCCAAGAAACGCCGCCTCTAGTCGTTCGTCTTCCGACCGACCTCCGATTCTCCCGTGCCGAAAAGGGCGACGAGCGAGATCCGACGGACCCCACGGTCCCCGCGAGGAGAGTGAACGGATCCCGCGCCCTGGTGAAAGAACGCTACTGAACGCGATTTCAGCCAGTATCAACAATGCGCGCGCTGGCGCCTGCCGTGGGCGTCTCACCGCACCCAATTCCCGCCTCATCTTTTCAATATCCTGGCAATCCGCTCTTGTTCGCCGCCGCCACCAATTGTCGCTCAAGTCCCCCGATCCAAGAGCCGAAGAACGAAGGCGTGACGCGATCGCGGGTGCGACCGCGCAAGCGTCCGGGTAAAGTGCCGGTGATTTGACGGAGTCTTCAAGAATGATGCGCAGCAGCCTGATTCTCGCCGCCCTGGCCGCAAGCCAGCCGGCATCCGCCCAGTCCTTCACAATCGTCGATGACGGCATCGTCCTCGCCCCGGGCCCACCCGGCTCATACTACGAATACAACGTTGGTTCTCCGAGCATCGTGTACGACCCGGATGAGGGCGAATTTGTACTCTATTTCGAGTATCGGGGTGCCTGGGGTTCGCCGGCCCGCTGCGCTGCCGGCGCCGGAACGGAGTGGGGCATCGGCCGCGCAACTTCTCCGGATGGGATAAATTTCACGGCCGATCTGGTCGCCAGCCTGCATCCACAGGTGGGGACCTTCTGGGAATGTGCCGTCGTGCATCCCGATGTGGTCTACGAAGGCCCGGGCCAGTGGCACATGTTCTTCAAAGGCTGGCAGGAAGAAGGCAAGACCTGCGATGACGATATCGGCAACCCCGATGGGATCCCCGATCCGAGCTGGGGCTGCACCACCGTCACGGGTGTGGGCCACGCAACCTCAGTGGACGGCATCAACTGGGTGGTGCCCGACGCCGACCCGATCATCAACGTGAGCAAGCTGGACTCGGACGCCGAAGACTTCGGCTGGCCCCGAGTCGTCCAGGTCTCCGGCACCTGGCTCCTGTTCATGAACTATGGCGACAACGGCATCACGCTCTCCACCGCGCAAGATCCGGCCGGCCCCTGGACCTGGGAGGGCTACAATCCCAGCCACGGCTACAGAGACGCCCTCTCGGTCGGCGGCTTCACCTGGATGGAAGACGAGCTCATCGTCTCCGCAGTCACGTGCGAAGACGAGCCTGCCCCGGACATGCTGAACATGTTCTTTGGCGGCCACGACCGGGATCCTCTGAACTTCTGGGGCACGCCCCTGTCGCGATCCATGGGCTATGGCATCGGCCAGAGTGTCGACAACTGGCTCGTCGGCGACCCGCCCGAGTTCTTCTGGGACCAGTCCGAAATCACGAGCAATGTGGCCTGGCGCTCTTGGAGCGTGGTCCCCGTTGGAGCCGACGACTACATCATCTACTACCAGCGCTTCATCTCTGGCGGAAACCAGGTTGGACTTGCCTATACAACCGTAGATACAAACTGGGATCTGGCCACCATCGGCAGCGATATCTGCACGTACTTTGGGGCTGCGCCCTCGGTCACCGACGATGTCTATGACACCAACGAAGAGACGATGCTGATCCGAAACGCAGCCCAGGGCGTCATGGCGAACGACGTAGACCACGAGCGCAACGCGGTCACGATCGGCCTGGTCAGTGACGTCTCCGACGGAACGCTCAACCTGAACGCCGACGGCAGCTTCGACTATATGCCGAACCCAGACTTCGACGGCATCGACACCTTTGTCTACAACCTCGACGACACAGCATCCTTATCGGCGGATGCCACGGTCACCATCACCATCAACGGCCTCTCGGATCGTCCCGTTGCTACCGACGACCTCTACAATCCCACCGAAGACATACAGCTCAACGTCAGCGACGTCTTTGGTGTGCTCGCCAACGACTTCGACCCCGACGCTGGCGCTGCGGCTCTGACCGCAATCCTCGACAGCGACGTCTCGGACGGAACGCTCAACCTGAACGCCGACGGCAGCTTCGACTACCTTCCCGACCCAGATTTCTTCGGCCTTGACAGCTTCACATACGTGGCCGACAACGGCCTGGCGTCGCTCCCAGCAACCGTGATCCTGAACGTCGCAGCCGACAACGACCCGCCGACGGCCACCGACGAAGTCTTCAACATCGACGAGGACACCACCCTGCTCGTCGACGCGGCGTCAGGCGTCCTGTTGAACGCCGCGGACGTTGAAGGCGACTTCCTCACGGCCGATCTCGTCCTCGATGTCACCAATGGAACGCTGGCTCTGAACGCCAATGGCAGCTTCGACTATTCGCCGGATCCGGACTTCAACGGCGTCGATTCCTTCACCTTCCGCGTCTTCGACGGCAGCGATTATTCGCCGGACTACACCGCGACGATCACCGTCAACAGTGTCGAGGACATCCCCGACGGCGTCGATGATGCCTATGGCGGAAGCGAGGACACCCCGATGGTCGTCGATGCGCTCTCCGGAGTGCTGGCCAACGACAGCGACGGCGACGGCGACGCCCTCACCGCCACGCTGGTCGGCGACGTGAGCGACGGCACCCTGAACCTGAATGCCGACGGAAGCTTCGACTACACGCCAGATCCCGGCTTCAATGGCGTCGATTCCTTCACCTACACCGCTGGCGACGGCGATGACGACTCCGCGCTGACGACGGTCACCCTGACCATCTCCGCCAGCAACGACGTGCCCACCGCCAACGATGACGCCTACGCCGTGGACGAAGACAGCACCCTGAACGAGTTCGCGGTCACCGGCGTGCTCGCCAACGACACGGACAACGACAACGACCCGCTCACTGCAGCGCTGGTCTCCGACGTCTCCAACGGCACCCTCGCCTTGAACGTCGACGGCAGCTTCTCCTACACCCCAGACCCCGACTTCAACGGCCTGGACAGCTTCACCTACGTCGCCAACGACGGCACCACCGATAGCCTGGTAGCGACTGTCACCTTCACCGTGAACCCAACCGAAGACATCCCCGTCGCCGTGGACGACGCCTACGGCGGCCCCGAAGACACCGCCATCGTCGTGGACGCGCTCACCGGCGTCCTGCCAAACGACAGCGACAACGACGGAGATCCGCTCACAGCAGTCCTGAGCGCAGGCGCCGCCAACGGCACCGTGAACCTGAACGCCGACGGAAGCTTCGACTACACGCCGGATCTCGACTTCGCCGGCATCGACTCGTTCACCTACATGGCCAACGACGGCGACGACAACTCGCTGCCTGCAACGGTGACACTGACGATCACCGGGTCCAACGACGCCCCCACCGCTGTCGACGACGGCTACGCAGTGGACGAGGACGGAAGCACAGTCGTGGACGCGCTCACAGGCGTGCTAGCCAACGACACCGACCCCGACGGCGACCCCCTCCTGGCAGCGCTCGTCAGCGGCGTCTCCAACGGTACGCTGAATCTCAATGCCGACGGAAGCTTCGACTACACCCCGGACGCCGACTTCAACGGCGTCGATTCGTTCACCTACATGGCCAACGATGGCGCCGAAGACAGCAGTGCCGCAACGGTCACCATCACGGTCAATGCGGTGGAGGACCTCCCGGTGGGCGTCGACGACGTTTACGCCGGACCCGAAGATACTCCCATTATCGCCGACGCTCTGACGGGTGTGCTCGCCAACGACAGCGACCTCGACGGCGACCCGCTCACCGCAATCCTCGTCAACGACGTGGCCAACGGCACCCTGACCCTGAACGCCGACGGAAGCTTCGACTACACGCCGGACCTCGACTTCAGCGGCGATGACACGTTCACCTACACCGCCAACGACGGCGACGACGACTCGGCGGAGACCACAGTCACCCTGACGATCTCCGGCGCCAATGACCCGCCCGTTGCCGTCGATGATGACTACGTGGTGGACGAAGACGATGTCTTGGTCGTCGGGGCCGCCGGTGTCCTGACCAACGACACCGACCTCGAAGGCGACGCGCTCACCGCAGTGCTGGTCCAGGATGTCGCCAACGGCACGCTCGCCCTGGCCAGTGATGGTGGCTTCGACTACACGCCGAACGCCGACTTCGAGGGAGTCGACACCTTCACCTACGTCGCCAACGACGGAACAGCGGACAGCGCCGAAGCGACGGTGACGATCACGGTCACCGGCGTCAACGACTCGCCAACGGCGACCGAGGATGGCTACGCGATCGACGAGGACGACGTCCTCATCATCGACGATGTCACCGGCGTGCTTGCCAACGACACCGACCTCGATCCCGGCGATACGTTGACCGCCACACTCGTGGGTGACGTGGGCAACGGGAGCCTGGTCCTCGACGCGGACGGCAGCTTCGAATACACGCCAAACGCCGACTACAACGGCATGGACTCGTTCACCTATCGGGCATCGGACGGGGTTGGCCAGTCCGCAGTCACCATCGTGACCATCGATATAGTCCCAGTGAACGACCCACCAGAGGCCGAGGACGAGTCGTACGATACCGACTTCGAAACGGCCCTTACCGTCAATGAAGCAAACGGCGTGATTCCCAACGACACCGACATCGACGGCGACGCGTTGACTGTCGACTCATTCACGCAGCCCGCCAATGGCACGGTGACGGTCGAGGGTGACGGGTCGTTCGTCTACACCCCGAACGCCGCGTTCTTCGGCACAGACACCTTCACCTACGAGACCTTCGACGGGGACCTCTCCGACACAGGAACCGTCAGTGTCGTAGTCGCCGAGGGCGCCACCACCGACACCGACACTGACACCGACACCGACACCGACACCGACACCGACACCGACATCACAGATACTGGTGAGCTGAAGGGTGGTGGCTGCGGCTGCCAGTCGGCCAACGCGGCGTTCGGAGCCCCGTGGTTCCTCGCACTCGCCCTGCTCATCCGAAGGCGCCGGAACTAGTCCAGACCGCCGCAAAGACACCAAACGCCCACTTCGGGGTTCTCTTGATCGCAGCAAGCGATCAAGAGAACGCAGCAACGTCCAGTGCGAGTTGCTGTTCGATTCTTCGGCAAGCGCGCTTCCGTTGATCTAGTGAGCCAGGGACATGCCGCTCGGCGCGCTCCGAGAACCGCAACGTGTTTTCACTTCCATGAGAGAGCGGCCCTGGATCGGTAGCGCTTCCTCGGTCGGTCAGATCGTTGTATCGTACAGGCTCGCGAGTCCCCCCCGCCCGTGAGGTCCCCATGCGGCCCGAATCGTCCGAAGAGCGCCCTTCCTATTTGGTCGACGAAGAGCCCCCGGCATCGGCCCCCGAGGCCAGCTCCATCGGCTCGTTGGAGCCGGATCAGTATGTCGAGGAAGAGTCGACGGCCGAGCCCGGTGTGTTCGATAGGGTTGGACCTGTCGCCATCGTCAGCGTCGCCATATCCCTCGGCGCCATGCTGGCGATCGGAGCTGCGCTGTACACCTCCATGAACAAACCAGAGCCGACGATGTATGACAACGCCGAGCAGGGGCCGGCAAACGAGGCGGGTTCAGTGCCCGTTCACAAGGGCATCAAGAAGTCGTCAGATAGATTCGGGAATTAGTAGCTACTTCGAAGCTTCGGCAACGATCCGCACGAGCTGGGCTTCGTCGCACTCCCACCACTCTGGGTCGAAGACCGGCATGCCCTTCACGTCGTGATAGCCGCGGATCTCGATGGTGTCGCCTTCGCGAATGGCCGCCAACGAGGTGTCGGAGCCCTCGCACTGAAAGCCGTCCTCGAAGATCAGCGCGAACTGGTTGAGCTGGTGAGTGCCCTCCGTCCGCCTGTTCATACCTCCCTTGTGGAAGTTTGCGATCCGCATCACTTCGCCGGTGTGATCGATTGGAAAGACCCTGGCGAGCACGCCTCGCAGCGCCCAGGCCCCCCCGAGCAGAACCACCACGACCGCGATGATTCCCCCGCCGATAAGCCACTTCTTCATGTTCGCCATTCAAGAAGTGTAACCTCTCCAATTGCCGGTCAAGTCCTGCGTCTGGCACCCATGACCTGCAAACTGACGAACATATGTTGGTGCACCCTGCGCAATTCGCAGTTCCTCCCGACGGCCTCCAGAATCTGGAGGATATGTACGACAGCTCACAGCCCATGGGTTTGACTCCGGACTTGACCTCTACAGTTGCCGGTCAAGTCCTGCATCTGCACCCATGACCTGCAAACTGACGAACATATGTTGGTGAAAACTACATAACTCGTAGTCATCCGCGACGACCCCTCCGAAACCTGGAGAATATGTACGACAGCTCACAGCCCATGGGTTTGACTCCGGACTTGACCTACAGATCCGCAGCCGGGTTTCGGTGGCGGAACTCTCTGCGCTCCCCGCGCTCTTCCCGGTGCTCGCGGGCACGCTCCTTCATCTCGCGCTCTCGCTGGTGCTTCTTGACCTCGAGCTCGACCAACTGCGCCTGCTGCTTGAGGGTCAGCAGCGACTTGAGCTCGTCCTGGGTCGCCTGGTGCACGGCATGCATGTCGTCCCGGCTGTCCTCCACGGCCTGAAGCGCCTTCTTCAGCGCCCGCTCATCATCTGCTTCCATCGCCTCATGTAGCGTTTCGAGGGAGGCCTTCATCCGCTCGCGTGCGTCGTGGGTCTCCGCTTGAGAGGCCTCGATTACGGCGCGAACGTCGACCACCTGATCCTGATCGAGGGAGAGGTGCTCGGTGAGTTTCTCCATCTTGTGCTCGAGGTGCGCGGCCGCATTCTCGCCATCAAAGCCCGGAGGCTGTGCCAGAGCGATGACGGGGACGGCGATGAGAAGGGCGGCGAGGGTGCGGAAAGACATGCTTGCTCCGGTTCACGGCTGGGATTGACCGTGTTGTGCCCCAGAGAACGCACGCCCTGGTCGAATATTGCTATGGGCCGCACCCAACGATGAGATCGTCCACGAAGTGGTCGTCGGTCCCGCTCCCGCTCCCGGTGGTTTCGAATCGCAACTTGAACGTCGTGGACAACGCGAGCGGGTCGTAGATGGTGCCCAAACGCTGGGAGAAGTCCACATCCGTAGAGCCAATGCCGTCCTGGGTATCCGCTATGACCCACCCCGCGCCATCCCAGTAGGAAAGCACCAGGTCGTCCCCGGCGTCAGGCGTCTCCGGACCCCGCTTGCCCATGTAGAACCAGCTCACGGACGGGCAGATGGAGGTATCGATGTCGACTGTCTCAGCGGTCGCATCGCCTCCTCCCATGTTCAGGGACTGGATACCCGACCACGACTGGGAAGCGTCCAGACCGCCATCGCCAATGAGGCTTGCCCACAGCGGCGACAGCGCGGGAGCCTCGAAGTCGTCGCTGGCCAGGGCCAACCCGTCGAGGCCGTTGCAGTCGTCGTCGACACCGTCTCGATACAGGTCGACACCGAGGGGGTTCACGGCGGGATCGGAGTCGTCGCAGTCGGCACCCAGATCGCAGTCGAGGCCATAGTCGTCGCCGTCGCCGTCCACACAAATGGCGCAGTCAGACCAGTGGGCGGGATCCGAATCGTCGCAATCCAACGGGGAGAACACGCCATCGCCATCGCCATCCGGGCCCGGGCAGAAGATACCGAAATCATCGATGAAGTAGTCGTCGAACGTGAGGCCGGAGCCGGCGCTGATCAGACGTACCCTGAAGCCAGGGTGTAGTGCGTCGGCAGCGATGATAATGCCTTCGCGGAGCCCGAAGTCCGGGTCGACGCCGCCATCTCCGTTCCAGGTGTCGGCGACCACCCATGATCCAAACGAGTTGAAGTACGACAGCTCGAGCATATCCAAGACGTCGGGCTGCTCGGGTCCGCGCTTGCCCATGTAGGACCACTGCACCCCACCGCACGCGCTGGTGTCCAGCGTACGAGTCTCGACTTCGCCGCCTCCCCCCGCCATGTTCAGCGAGTAGGTACCAGACCACGAGTACGAGTTCACCACCACAGCATCGCCGGCAACGCTCGTCCAGACCGTCGGGTCGACGTCGCCGGAATCAAACGAGTCAAAGAAACCCGCGAAGTCGAGCCCATCGCAGTTCTGATCGATCCCATCGGAGTCGATCTCCGGGATTCCGGGGTTGATACCGGGATCAGAGTCGTCGCAATCATCGCCCAAATCGCAGTCGACCCCATAGCCATCCGCATCGCCGTCCAAGCAAAGGCCGCAGTCGGACCAATGCTGCGGATCGCCGTCATCGCAGTCGATGAGCTCACCAAAGCCGTCGCTATCGACGTCGACTGGACAGCCGAACGTGAAGTCATCCACATAGAAGTCGTCGGTACCCGCACCGTCGCCGTCACTCGAGAGCCTCACCTGGAACCCGTTCATGATGGCGAGGGGTTCATCGAACACACCGCCCCGGATGCTCCAGCCGACATCATCCAGCCCAGTTCCCGGCCACGCATCGGCTTGTACCCAGCCAGCCCCGACGTCGAATTCCACAGTCAAGATGTCGTTGTTCTCGGGAGCGTCGGGACCGCGCAAGCCAGCATAGCTCCACGACACTTGCGGACAGGCTAGCGCGTTGACTGGAACCGCCCCCACGACACCATCGCCACCGCCCAGGTGCAGGGAGTAAGTGCCGCTGTAGGCCTGCGTATTGGTCACATTGGCATCGCCAAAGACCACGTCGAACACCGCAGGATCGACGACGCCAAGCTCGAAGTCGTCAAAGGGGACCAAGCCGTCGAAGCCATCGCAGTTCTGGTCGAGGCCGTCGCCAGGACCATCGGCGGCGGCCCCGTTGACGGCCACGTCGGATTCGTCACAGTCCACGCCAAGATCGCAACCGATGCCAAACCCATCGCCGTCCGCGTCTAGACAGACCCCGCAGTCGGCCCAGTGCAGCGGATCGCTGTCGTCGCAATCGTAGGCTTCTCGGTAGCCGTCGCCGTCGAGATCCGGACCGGGACAGCCAAAGAAGAAGTTGTCGACAAAGAAGTCGTCAAGGCCGGCGCCACTCCCGTTCGAGATCAACCGAATCTGTACGTTCGGAGCAAAGATAGCAGGATCCGTCACCACTCCCTGGCGGAGCAGGAACTCCAGATCGGTCGCCCCGCCCGCCCAGGCGTCGATGAGCGTCCAAGCCCCACCCAGGGGGCGGTACTGGAGCTGGAGCTGGTCGCCAATCTCAGGTTGATTGGGGCCTCGCTTGCCGTCATAGGACCAGATCATGTCGTCGCAGATTGTCAGGTCCATTGCGATGGACCGGGCCTCGCCGACCCCACCGCCCAGATTCAAGGACTGATATCCATCGGCCGCGTAGTCGGGGGTGAGCCCGGCATCGCCCTGGATGAGCGACCAGATGTTGGAGACCTGTTCAAAGTCGTCGAAGAGTCCGAAGAGGTCCTCCCCATCGCAGTCCTGATCGAGGCCGTCGCCGAAGATCTCTGGGTTTCCCGGGCTCAGATCGGCGTTGGTGTCGTCGCAGTCCGTGCCGGGCTCGCCGAAGGGCGGGCGGGTGTCTCCGAACCCGTCATCGTCCTGGTCCCGCATGCACCAAGGCGCTTCGCGGTCGGCGGCGCCGGGGAACGTGAACTCGTCCGCGTCGTTGCAGTCGTCGTGGTTGTCTGTGTTGCCTGGCGGGATGGAGCAGTTCTGCTCCGCATCCGCGTCGTCGTCGCCAAAGCCGTCACCATCGGCATCCCGCCAGCTGTTGACCTTCCCCTCTGCCTCATCGTCGTCGTCGTCGGCCAGTCCGTCACAGTCCTCGTCCAGCTGGAGCGCGTCACAGAGCTCGATCGCGTCGGGATTGATCGTCGGATCGCCATCGTCACAGTCCTCGCCGTTCTCGATCCAACCAGAAGGTTGCTCGCAGGCTTCCTGTGCCAGCTCGGAGTCGCCATAGCCATCGCCATCGAGATCGCGAAACCACTCCGGACACGGGTCGTCATCGTCCTTTTGAACTGTGTCGGTGTCGTCGTCTCCGCCACAGGCGCCCAGTAGCAGGCCGCATAGAATGGGCAATCGCGACCACGTCATTGCATCTCCCACGCAGACGGTCCCTCACAACCTCATGCCCCCTCGAGCTGCACTCCGAGTCCGTCTGCAATCCGGTTTACATAGGCAAAATACGCGACAACCAGGTTGGCGTCCAGCAGATCTGCATCCGAGAGTCCCGCCGCGCGCAGGGCATCGAGATCGGACTCCGCCATTTGTCCCGGTGTCACGGTGAGCTTGGAGGCGTAGTCCAGCAGCGCCCGCTCCCGAATCGTCAGCTCCAGCGAGGTGTAGTCACCGGCGATGCCCGCCGCGAAGTCCGCACCACGCTCTGGTGTGAGGCGAGCCAGACCGGCTCGGTGGTGATGCAGTCAATAGTGGCACTGGTTGAGCGCGGAGACGAGCACCGCCATCATCTCGCGCTCGGCGTGGCTGAGGCCGGACTGGCGCTTCATGACGGTCCGGTACAGCTCCCAATGATCCCGCAGCGTGCGCGGGTTCAGGCTGTGCACCGCGAGGATGTTGTCCACCCAGCCATGCGCGCGATCGCGAACTCGCTCATACAGCCGTTTGAGTTCTCCCGTCGCCTCGGCCTCGGAAACCGTGCGAATCCACGCCCGTCGCTTCGCCATCACCTACTCGTCCTGTCAATCGTGGCATGCTGAGGCATGAAGGACACCGACTACACCTACCAATTCTCGCTCCCCGACGGCACGACGTTGGAGTTCTATGTCGACACTACACCAGTCCCGCCAGCCCTCGATGACCCGCCGGACTGGACGCGGCTCAACCACTGTCAGTGCCCAAACTGTCCACTCGACGCCCAGACCACCGAACACTGCCCGACCGCGCTGAGCCTGGTGCACGTGATCGAGTCATTCGAGAGCGTGGAGTCCACCGAAACAGTACAGACGAGGGTCTTTTCCCCTCGGCGCGAGGTCTCGGCTACCACGGACGTGCAGACCGCACTGCGCTCCCTGATCGGCCTGATCATGCCCACCAGTGGCTGCCCAATCCTTGGAAACCTTCGCGGACTTGCCGGTTTCCACCTCCCTTTCTCGGACCGAGACGAGACCGTCTTCCGCGTCGTCGCATCCCATCTGCTCGAGCAATACCTGGTGGGTCTCGACGGCGGCGTCCCGGATTGGACCCTGGACACCATGCGCGAGCTCTTTGCGGAGGTGCAGCGGGTCGACGTCGCCTTTGCCAACCGCATGCGGGATGCCACCAGCGCCGACGCGGGAGTGAATGCCGTTGTCGCGCTCTTCAGCCTCGCAACGCTGGTGTCGATGTCTGCAGACGATGACCTGAGCCGCATCCGCAAGCGCATGCTCGGCTAGACCTTTGCGCATGGTACACCCTCTCCGAACAGAGAGCGGGAGAGTGTGGTGAAAGTAGTACAGGACGACGCCTGGCGTCGCTTCGTCGGAGGGCTGGACGAGCTCGGCGGCGTGCGCATCAAGTCGGTTCGCGCCAACCCACTCTTGCTCCGGGGCCGCACCCGCCTCACTCTCTTTCAGGCCGAGGACGAGGGGCCCCGTCCCCACCCGCGCCTCACCGTCGACATGCGCGACGCGGTGGATCCCGATCCGCCCGAGCAGCTGTTCGACGCCACCCTCGGGTTGGAGGAGGCCCTAGAGGCAGCGCCGATCGATCCGGGAGAGATCGGTGCCTACGCGCGACGCAGCGTGCGTGGACAGCGACTGGCCCGGTTCTTTGCCGAGGTCCGCGACAGGTCCGATCTTCCCGCCGCGGAGATCACCTCTTTCGAGGACCTCGCCCACGCCGGACTGGTGGAGTTCGAGGACGAAAACACCGGGACCTACCATAGTTTTCAGCACGACAAGCCCTTCGTCCACTACCTGATGCAGATCCTCTCCACGCTCCCGGAGGAGGGCGCTGAAGCCTTCGTCAGCCTGCCAACCGAGCAGCAGGAATCGGTTCGTCGCCAGCGCTTGCAGGCTCGCAACCACCTCGACTTCATCATGCGGCACAAGTACGCCAACAACGGCATCGACGAAGCCAACATCGAGCACACCCTCGGCGGGCTCCTGATCGACAGAAACACCCGCCACATCGCCTCCGAGCGCCCCGAGAGTCAAAGCTCACTGATCCCCCAGTACGAGCTACTCCGCATCGCTCCAGACGCCGACCACGAACATGCCGGAGCCTGGATCTACCGTTCCGAAGGTCTGTTTCTCGAGGGCGGTGAGGCAGTAGAGGTCCCCGAGGAGGCTCTCCGCCGAATCCCAATCTCGGCGGCGGAGCTCACCTTCGAGCGCGCTCAAGAGGATCCGCGGCGACGACCCGGAGTCCGCTTCGACTGGGACGACTCCGGACACATCGCACAAGGTCCGATCAGCTGGGTGAGCTGGGCCGGTCACTGCGACCTGAAGGCGATCATGGAGGCGCTGGGCGTGGTCTTCCTGGGCGGCGAGATCCTGAGGGAGTACCGCTCGGACACCGGTTCAGAGTCCACCTGGAACCGTGATCTCCTCCTGGAGATGATGGCGTCGGTCCTCGAGCTCGGATCGGTCTACCGACCCTTCGATGGCTCGCGAGATCGGGTCCTCGGCAAGCACGAGTTTGGGGGCGCCCGCAACGACGCCCGTCCGGACCGCCTGCAGTTCACGGGTCTGGAGCAGGGCAAACACTTCCGCTGGCCGCTCTCCGGGCGCAAGGATGCCTTCCGGATCACCGGGATCTCAGAACTGGATCCCCGCACCGCTTTCGCCCGCTTCCAGGCCGATGTCCCAGCACTGGAGATGACGGAGAACCCCCACTTCAAGAAGGTCGTCGAGGGCGACTACAACTTGATCGACGTCACGGGTCGAGTCCTGACCGCACGGACGCGGGTCGACAGCTTCGACGCCGCCGGAAACCCGAGCACAACCACCGATGAGATCGAGATCGACCTCGAAGGGTCGGGCAAGACCTTCCTCGGAACCCACGTCCAGGATCACGGCGAGCGCGAGATCTACAGGCTGCACCTCGATCACGACGCCCCAAAGATCGTCGCAGAGCTGTGGGTCTGGGAGCGCGGTGAAGACGGCTTCGCGGCGGTCGCCCGTCCCGACGACAACGTCGAGATCGAGCTCGCAAGCCCCCTGACCTGCACGGCCTCGCGGGAGAGCAAGCTCGACGACCCTGCCCTCTTCCAGGCCCTCCTCCAGACCGCCCTCCGCGAGGGGAAGAACATCTGTGCAGACACCGACATGCTCGCGCCGGTGTGGAACGGGGTGGTGCTCTCCATTCGCTCAAAGCGAACCGGGATCAATGCCGAAACTCGTGTAGAAGCCTGGAAGATCGAGGTACGGGCACGCTTTGGACAAGCCACCCTGGCCTGGCTGGTCCGCCGCGGAGAGAACGGCGAGGCAATGGCCTACTGCGCCCTCCCCCCGCAGGGCCTGACCAAGGCCATCGATTTTCTGTGGAGAGATCTGCCAGATGTCGGAACCAAGGGAAAGATCGGCGCCGACTGGGTGGTGAACCGATCCGCCGTCGATCGGAAGATCGTCACCCTCCGACCCGACCCCTCGGTGCCCGGCGGCCTGTGGGTGCAGGACGATCACCTCAAGAATGTCTACGAGCAGCTCTACGCGGCGATGTCCGAGTACCGATGGACGGTGGTGCACGCCAACAAGCGCTGGGGCTTCACAGACGAGGCGACCTGGAGATCCGCGATCGCCGAGCTCGAGAAGCGCCGGGAGAAACTAACATTCAGTCCGTGAGCACACCGGCTCGATAATCATCGAAGGCCTGCATCAGCTCTTCGCGGGTGTTCATGACGAACGGGCCATAGCGCGCGACCGGTTCGCCGATCGGCCTCCCAGCCAAGAGGAGGAACCTGCCGCCGCTAGTGCTGCGAGCCTCGAGATCGCCGTTGGTGCCCAGTACGGCGAGCTGACCCTTTTGCACCATGTTGACCTCTCCGGCAAAGCAGGCCCCACCCTCGAAGACGTAGGCGAAGCCGTTGTGGCCGTCGGGAATCTGTACCTCGACCGACGTCCCCGGCGGCAGCTCGACATCTAGCATAAGCGGTCTGGTAACTACACCATCGACAGGCCCTTTTGTTCCGAAGGCCTCCCCGGCGAGGACCTTGATCCGAACGCCCTCGGCGCGTTCGACCACCGGCACCCGCTCCGGAGCGATGTCTTGATATCGAGCGGGAACCATCTTCTGCTCGGCTGGCAAGTTGACCCAGAGCTGAAACCCTCGAAGAACGCCATCTTCCTGCTCGGGCATCTCGGAGTGGACCACGCCGCGGCCGGCAGTCATCCACTGCACCGACCCGGCGCGAAGGTGACCGATGTTCCCGAGGTGGTCGCGGTGCCGCATCGCTCCGGCGAGCATGTATGTGACGGTCTCGAAGCCCCGGTGAGGGTGGTCCGGGAAACCCGCGATATAGTCGTTAGGATCGTCACTATAGAAGACGTCAAGCATCAGGAAGGGGTCGACCATGTCGAGCTGGTTTGTACCGAGGACCCGATAGAGCTTCACGCCGGCACCGTCTGAGGTCGGCTGCCCGTTTACGATATTGGTGATAGTGCGGCTGCTCATACCTCTCACTCCTATACCTTCACCCCCTAAAGACCCTCGATGTCCATCGCCGTTACGGGGTTCTCGCAAATCGGATTCGACGCGGTTGCACGCGCCACACCTGGGAACATCGATCGCTGCGACGCGGAGGCCCATTGATCTTCCTCATCCTCGCCCTCGGATGCGCGAAGCACGCTCCTCTCGCACCCCACGGCCACGAGCACCCGCTCCTCGGAAAGATCTGGAGTCTGGCCGACAAGGAGTTCGTCGACGAGGACGACGTCTTCGATGCCCTGGCGGCCGCCGACTACGCCCTGCTCGGCGAGAAGCACGACAACCCCGATCACCACTTCCTCCAGGCCCGTGCGATCGCCGCCATCGCGCCACCAGACAGCATCGTCGCCTTCGAGCAGCTCGATCGGACCGATCCCGTCGATGGCGCCTCGTCCGCTGTTGGGCTCGCAGAAGCGGTGCTCTGGGCGGAGTCGGATTGGCCGGACTTTGCCATCTACGAGCCGGTCTTCACGGCGGTCTACCAGGCCAAAGCCCGCGTGGTTGCCGCCCACCCTACGGCAGCCGACATCGAGGAGGGTATCGAGGGCCTGCCCGGCCGAGAGCTCACCGAAGCGGGCACCGCCGATCTGACCGAAGAGATCATCGAGAGCCACTGCGGCCACGCCCCCGAGAACCTCATCGAGTACATGCTCTCCGCGCAGACGCTCAAAGACGCCTATATGGCCCAGTCTCTCGGGAGTGGCGGCATCCTGGTCGCTGGCGGCGGTCACACGCGAAAAGACCGCGGTGTCCCCTACTATCTAGATGGTACCTCCGTGAATCTCACCTTCCGTGAGGTCGATGAAGACAACACGGACCCCGCCGAGTACGAGACCGCGGAGAGGGCTGACTTCGTCTGGTTCACCGCCCGAATGGACAACCACGATCCTTGTGAGGCCTTCCGGAAGTCCCTCGAGAACATGGGCAAGCCAAAACCCGAGGACCACGAGTCAGAGGAGCCGGAGAAGTAGTCACTCCTTCTGGGTCTGTTTCTCCTTGGCTTCGCGCTCTTCTTTGGCCGCGCGTTCCTTGGCTTTGCGCTCCTCGTACGGGGCCAGATAGCTCTTGGAGGGATCCACGGCCTCGGCGTACTCGCTGTTCCAGAGCGTCTCGTGCAGTGCCTCGAGACGGGCCGCGAAGGCAGCCCCCTCCAGGATCAACCCCACGTTTCGACTGCCGTGAAAGTAGTCCTTGCTCCAGTTGCTCGTGCCCACCCAGGACCAATGGCCATCGACAACCAGGTACTTGCTGTGAACGGTGCGGCTGAAGTCGACCCATCCCGCGCTGTGCTCGGGGATGTTCACAAAGCGGACCTCGACCCCCTTGGCAGCCGTGAGTTCCTTGACGACCTGCTGCTTGGACTTGGACTTCTGCCAGTTGCTGACCAGGAGCTCGACCTTGACGCCCCTCGCGCCCGCGGCCCGGAGTGTCTTGTCGAGGTCTCGCCACTCGGACTTGTCGTAGCCAACCACCGCATAGCTCAGCAGCTGGACTCGAACCGTCTCTTCTGCGCCCTCGATAGCGCCCAACAAAGCAGGAAGATCCCAACCATCCGCAGATGTCAGGTCCTTTGGGCTCGCGACGAAGCGAACGGTGACCTCGCCGTCCCTCCAGGTCATCTTCTCGGCCGGTCTCGCCGACGGTCTCGGCACCTTCGAGCCTTGTGCCAACGCCCAGTCTTGCTCGAAGACCGCCCGGATACCCGCTACCGCGGAGACGCCACTGAAGCGCACACCGAGCTCGTGGATGTGCTCCAGCGACCGCCAGTCGAAATTCTGGCTGCCGAGGTAGGCCTGCGTGCCGTCGACGATGAAGTACTTCGCGTGCAGCACACCGCCGGTGATGGGCTTCATGTCGTAGAGCACGACGTCGATATTCGCGAGGGCGCCGAGCCGCTTCAGGTCGTCGGGATAGGTCTCGCTGAACTTGGCGTCGGCGAGGATCCGCACCTTCACGCCGCGGGATGCCGCCGCTTCGATCGCCGTGAGCACCGGATCCAAGCGGTCTGGCGCGTCGGGATTGGGACTCACGTAGAACTGCGCGATGTCGAGAGACTTCTTCGCGCTGCCGATCATCTCCAGCCAGACCTCGTAGGCATCGGAGATGTCCGGCTGATCGAGAGTCGTCTCGACCGGCCAGCTCTCGACGAGTTCAAGGGTAGCTGGAGACGCCTGTGCGCCAGTGAACAAGGCCATCAGCGCCAGTGAATTCACGATGGATCCGGGAATTGGTGGAGGTGGCGGGAGTCGAACCCGCGTCCGAAGCCGCTCGGCGAAAACGTCTACGTGCGTAGCCCTCGTTTGACACCCCCGGCCAGCACGAGGACTGACTGACTCGGGTTCGTCAGCGACTTCAGGGTTGTTTATCGTCCCCTATCCCCCGCGCTGCGCTGAGAAATCAGGACTATCCAGGTGGATTATGCCCAAATGAAGCCCCTGGCAGTCTTCATCCGGACAGCTGGGTCCCTCAGGACCGTCACAGAAGCCTATTAAGCGACCGCGCGCGCAGCGAAGTTGTGGTTGTTGTTGGCAACTACTTTGTTTTGCACGTTGTTTTACGAGGTGACGCACGACCTCGACACGCAGTTTCCTACCTACTACGACCCCGTCGAAACCCTTGCACCCCCAAGAAGTGTCTGCCTGTGACAAGCGGCGACCGGACGGGCAGTCAGCGCTATCGCTCACAACTCCAATATCGCTACAAGGCTGCGAGGACCACTTCGGCGACCATTCCGGTGCCGGTGAGGAAACCGTTCGAAATCAGCCAATCGATGCAAGCAACCAAGGCTTGTCCGGGGATCCCAGTCTGCCCGAATCCGTATGCAGCAGTGAGGGTGACGACGGCGGCGATTCCGAACTTTGCCATGGTGAGTGTCTCCTGTTCATCCGACCCACAACTCTCCTACGACTGAAACGGATTATTCATTCAATTCGTAAAGGGATTTGTGCGGACGGGAGGAGAATCGACATGCGCTGGTGGCTTTTGGCAGTGATCTTTGGGACCGGCTGTTCGGGTGACGACGTCGACACCGGCTTTACCACCGAAGAACTCTGCGCGGGAGAGGGCGCGAAGTCGGTGCTCATCGGCACCGGAGCGGGGGCGTCGTTCACCGAGCTCGAGGAAGGCGATCAGGCCACCCTGAACATCGCACCCCAGGGCGGAATCGGTGTCGCCATCCGGGCGAGCACCACTGGGCTGCAGGCCGACACCCCCATCGAGGTCCGACTCGACACCGAGATCGACGGAGCAATCTCCGCTTCCTTCACGAACCCCGCCGTCCAGCTGTTCTGTCAGGACGACGGCACCGGCCTTTTTACCGACGTTGTTGTAGGTCTGGATCCCGTCGCCTACGCGACCCTGGACGATCAGCTGCCCCTCGACGGAGAGCTGATCGACCTGATCGTGGTCGCAACTGACGAACGAGGCGAAATGGCAGAGGGACGCGTCACCGTCGAGGTCAAGGTGGGCGCACGTTAGCTCCAAAGCGGGTACAACAATACTTAGGGTCGGGCATAAAGGGGACCTTGAGCACATGACCAGAGCGCTATGGCCCGCGCTATCTCTCCTGCTGATCGCCGGAAAGTGTGGGGGCAACCAACCCGATACAGGCAACGAAGGGCATCCGCACGCTGAGCAGTGCGTGGTGTGCCATACGGGGATCGAATCGATCCATTCGCCGGCGGGCATGAAAGCCCTCGAGGCTGCGCCCCAGTGTACTTTCTGCCACGGGGGAATCGGCAATGTGGCCATCAAGTCCATCGCCCATGTGCGCGTGCCAGACAACTGGGCCGAGGTCCGCGGGGACGCTCTGCCCCCCGCCGACCCCGGCTACATCAAGGACATGGCGCCGAACCAGCTCGCGCAGCTCGACAAAGCCTATGTGAAGTTCATCAATCCGAGCGACGTTCGAGTCGTGGACGAGACCTGCGGGGTATGCCACCCAAACGAGACAAAGGCCCAGAAGAACTCGATCATGACAACCAACGCCGGCCACTACATGCCGACGTTGTTCCTGGCAGGATTCCAGGATCGCGACGCGATCTACGGCTCCTGGCCGGCGAGCGACCCGGACTGCACCGGTGAGGAGGGCACGGTCTGCGACGTCATCCCCCTCGAACCTCCCCTCGACGACGAGATGGAGGCCGCCCTCGCCGAGCCCGATACCCGCAAGCTCGAGGAGATTGGCTACAAGCACTACATCTCCAAGAAGTGCAACACCTGCCACGCCGCCGGCTACGGAAAGAACAACTCTCCGGCCCTCTATCGCTCGTCCGGATGCGCCGCCTGCCACGTCCTCTACGGAAAGAACGGCGTCTACGAGGGCGCTGACCCGATGATTCCCAACGCGCCGGTGTATCCAAAGCTGCACCAGATCACGACCGCCATCCCCACCGAACAGTGCACCACCTGCCACTTCCAAGGTGGCCGGATCGGACTGCTCTTCCGCGGCATTCGGGAGGGTGGTTTCGCCGATGTACCGCCCAACGCGGAACCCATTGCCGAGACCATCTATGGCCACCCGCCGCCGTACTACTACACCGACGAAGACACCACCAACGACATCGACGAGACCCCTCCCGACCTGCACTACGCCGCCGGCATGCACTGTGCCGACTGCCACGTGGGATCCGACGTCCACGGCACCGGGCGCATCGCCTCCACCTCCAAGTATCAGGTCGACATCCGCTGCGAGGACTGTCACGGAACCATCGACCTGCGCCGCAGTCCCGACGCCGACGATGTCTACAAGACCCTCTCCGAACGCGTGCTGCCCCAGCTCTCCACCCGCGCAGACGGGGAGATCATCCTCACCGGGATCGTGGACGGCGAAGAGCACATCGTGAGCCAGGTCGCCGACTTCCTCACCGGGAGCGCCGACATCCACGCCCGGGATGGCAACGACTGGAGCCACACCGACGACCTGACCTGCGACACCTGTCACACCTCCTACAACCAATACTGCCTCGGCTGCCACGTAGCTCTCGACATGCAGGGCCAGGACATCGACCACCAGACAGGGCTCGCCTCCACCGGACTGATGGGCGGCTCGCGAGACGACTACGACATCGATCACACCCTGCTCGGCATGGGCCCCGACGGCCGCGCCATGTCCATCATGCCGTCGCAGCAAGTTCAGCTCCAGATGCGGGACTACGACGGAAACCTCGTGTTCGGCCAGGACATGGGAGACGGAGAGATCCTCGGCGAGTTCCGCTCCACCGCGAACTCCGACGCCAACATCGGCTTCGCCCCGATGTTCCAGCACACCACCTCGAAGGGCTCACGCTCCTGTGCGACCTGTCACCGCACCGCCGACACCCCAGAGGAGACCGAGCGGGTGCGCGGTGTCTATGGTTTTGGAACCGGTGAATACATGTTCCCCAACCCGTCCGGCCCCGACGTGGACGCCCTGCAGTTCCTCGCTCCGGACGGCACACAGCTCACGGAGTGGGTGCACAACGGCACTGGGCCACTGCCCGAGGAGCGCCGAGACCGGGCCATGAGTGTCGTCGTTCCGTGAGCCCCACGCCTCACGCTCACGCCCAAGCCGCCTCTCAAAGGCCGTGAGCATCAGACCTTCCCACGCCGGTCTGGTCTGGAGATACTGACTCCTCACAGCACTCACGCCTCACACCCGGATCGCGAGGCGTGAGGACCAGATCCTCACGGATGCTCACGACGCCGCGCAACACAACGGTATCGCGCACGCCGCGACTGACGGCTACGGTACAGACGCCGTTCACCCCAACCAACCGGTCTCGGAGATCCAATAATGTCGTTGATAAGGACGATCCCCCTCGTTCTCCTCGCCTCCTGCTCCTGCAACGAGCCGGAGTGCGAAACGGACTGCCCGGACTCTGGCGGCCCCGCGTTTGCGAGTGTCATCGGCGACGACATCCCCGGCGGAGTGCTGCTCTCGGCCTTCTCGGCGGGAGACGACGTACTCATCGTGGGCGGTGAGTTCGGCGCTGGCACGGGCGTGATCCTGAAGTACTCGAATGGCGAGCTGTGCATCGAGAACGACGATCCCGGCGAAGCGCTGTGGTGGATCCACGGGCAGTCCGCGGACGACTGGTACGCGGTCGGCGAGAACGGCGCGATCCTCCACAACGAGGGCGGCACGATCACCCGTGAGGACGTCGCCACGGATGCGAAGCTCTTCGGGGTCTACGACGACGGCGTCGATGTCTGGGCGGTGGGCGGCGACATCAACCTCCAGACCGGCGAGGTCTGGAGGAAGAGCGGCGGAACATGGGAAAAGGCACTTGATACGTCAGATATCCTATTCAAGGTCTGGAACAACTGGTTCGTCGGAGCTGGCGGCCAGGTTCTGCACTGGGACGGCGCGGACTTCGAGGATCGCTCGCCGTCGAGCGACCGATTCCTGACCGTTCGCGGCTCGTCCGAGGACGACGTCTGGGCGGTCGGGGGGCTGCAAACGCCAGTGATCTGGCACTACGAGTCAGGCACCTGGACCGAGCACACGCTCGAGCCGCTCTGTGGTTCCCAGGGACTCATGGGTGTGTGGACGGCTGCCGGCGAGGACGTCTGGGTCTCTGGTGCGGCAGGAACCACCGCTGTCTTTGACGGAGCGGACTGGACCTGCGACGACTTCCCCATCAGCTCCCGAGACTTCCACGCAGTCTGGAAACACGGCGAAGAGGTGCTCTGGGTTGGTGGGAACTTCATGGGCTCCGCGCCGTACGTGGGCACCGTCGCAAAGCTGGGCGATGGCAACCTGGAGACCGTCGGGGCGTGTGAATAGGAGCCCGACACCCCACGGATCGTCGAGGTCTGACCGGCCTGCATGTACACTCCCGCCCATGCGCTACCTACTCCTGCTCCTCGTCGCCTGCGGCGGCAAAACCGACCCCGCCGACACCTCGATCGGTGCCGACACCGACACTGACACCGACGCGGATGCCGACACCGACGCCGACTCCGATGCGGATGCCGACGCCGACTGCGCGATCTTCCCGGCCGACAACCCGTGGAACACCGACATCTCCGGCAACGACGTGCACGCCAACTCGGCGGCCTACGTCTCCTCGATCGGCGCCAACACTGGCCTGCATCCCGACTTCGGGACCGAGTATGCCGGTGCGCCGAACGGGATCCCGTTTGTGATCGTGCCCGGAGATCAGGCCCGCGTGCCGATCGTCTTCGGCTACGAGGACGAGTCGGATCCGGGCCCCTATCCCATCCCGCCGGATGCTCCGATCGAGGGCGGACCGAACGGCAGCGGCGATCGACACGTGCTCGCGCTCGATCTCGACAACTGCTTGCTCTACGAGCTCTTCAATGCTTGGCCCGTAGGAGGAGGCGCCTCCTGGACCGCCGGATCTGGTGCCATCTTCGACCTCACGTCCAACGCGCTGAGGCCGGACTACTGGACGAGCGCAGACGCGGCTGGCCTGCCGATCTACCCAGGACTGGTCACCTATGAGGAGGTCATCGAGGAGGGTGTCATCGACCACGCACTGCGCTTCACGGTCAACGATTCCCAGCGAGCCTTCATCCACCCGGCCACCCACTGGGCGAGCAGCGACCCCAACCCAGATCTGCCACCCATGGGCCTGCGCATGCGCATGCGAGCGGACTACGACTGCTCAAGCTTCTCGTCGGAGGTCCAGGTCATCTGCACCGCGCTGAAGACGTACGGCATGTTCATGGCGGACAACGGCTCGGACTGGTTCATCTCCGGCGCGCCAGACCCGCGCTGGAGCGACGATAATCTCCGCGATCTGCGAGACATCACGGGCTCAGCCTTCGAAGCGGTATATACGGGGGAACTGGTCACTCCCTGAGGTTTCCATGTGCGGCCGATTTGCCCTGACCGCCCCCGCGAGCGCCATCACCGAGATCTTCCAGGTCGATGTTCTGCCCGATGTGCTGCCTCGCTACAACATCGCGCCGACGACCCAGGTGGCGGCGATCGTCGAGGAGGACGGGACCCGGCAGATGCAGACGTTCAAGTGGGGATTGATCCCCTTCTGGGCCAAGGACAAGAAGATAGGCAACCGGATGATAAACGCCCGCGGCGAGACTGTGGCCAGCAAACCCGCCTTTCGTGCCGCGTTCAAGAAGCGGCGTGTCCTGATCATCGCCGACGGCTTCTATGAGTGGACGCGAGAGGGCAAGAAGAAGCTGCCGCACCTCATCGGCACCAAGGACGGCAAACCGTTCGCCATGGCGGGTCTCTGGGAGCGCTGGACAGACAAAGAGACCGACGAGGAGATCCGCTCTTGCTCGATCATCACGATCGGTGCAAACGAGCTCATGGCGCCGATCCACAACCGGATGCCGGTGATCCTCGACCCCGCCGACTGGGACACCTGGCTCGACGAGTCGGTGAACAGCAAAGAGATCCTCCAGGAGCTGATCAGGCCCTTTCCAGCCGAAGGTATGAAGGAGCGCCGAGTCAGCATGCTGGTGAACAACGTCAGGAATCAGGGGCCCGAGCTCCAAGATCCATTTGAAGGAGACGACGAATGAAGGACTTGAAGGAGTGGGCGCTCACGGGCGCAATCTTGCTCGCCATCATCGCGGCGGTGGGTTTGATGCGCGGCAGCCCCAAGGCCAAGAACACAAACGCTGAGCCCCAGTGGTGGCGAGGTGAGACCGGCAAGTGCGGTCCCGAGCTCACCCGAGGCGATCTCGACGTCTCCCTGGCGTTGGGGCGCAGCTTTCTGCTCAACAACCAGAAAGAGGCGGGAAACTTCGAGTATCAGTACGATTGGTTGAAAAAGGAGTACGACCCCGCGGACAATCAGGTCCGCCAGTCCGGTGCCACCTGGGGCGTGGCCCTCCTGTACAAGGACAAGCCCGATCCGCAGCTTCGCGAGGCCGTCTTCGAGTCCCTGGACTTCTGGAAGGCCAACTCCCACGTCACGCCGGAGGGCCTGCGCTACGTCACCTATTTCGAAGATCCCTATGGGAACCTCGGTACGGTGGCCCTGGTCGCCCTGTCGCACATCGAGGTCCTGACCGCAGATGATCCGGACTTCCCCGAGGAAAGGCGCCAAGAACTCATCGAGCACCTCGACGGATACCTGGAGTTCCTGCTCAGCGCCAGGCACCCAGAAGGGCTCTTCAGGGACAAGTACCGGCCCCAGACAGGCGCCAGCTTCGGCAAAAGCTCCCCCTACTCGGACGGAGAGGCGCTGCTGGCCCTGGTCAAGGCGGCCAAGTACCTCCAACGCGACGATCTGAAGCCGGTGATCTACGAGCTGGCAAAGGACGGCATCGCCCTGAACGTGAAGCGAGCGCTGTCCATGCATCCGGACTCCGACACAACCAAGGGCTACTACCAATGGGCCTCGATGTCCTGGATGGAGATGGTCACGTCGGACTGGGAGGACACCGAGCTCTTTGGCGACACGGTCATCGAGCTCGCAGACTGGATGATCGATGTGCACAAGACCCTCACGCGAAACCGCAACACCGCCTATGCCTACGAGGGCATCATCAGCGCATACGTCATCGCAAAGAAGCGAGGAGATCAGCACCATATCGACAAGTATGCTTGCGTCATCAACCGCGGCCTCCGCAAGCTCACGACCTGGCAGATCGGTCACCCCCTAGCGAACAAACACGTGAGCCGCGCCCCCGAGGATCTGCGCTCGAAGGGAGGCATTCAGAACAGTGCCAAGGAGCCGCCCCTGCGCATCGACGTGACCCAGCACCAGATGCACACCGTCACCATGGCCCGGGAGTTCGTCTTCACACAGTGAGGTCCCGCAGGGCCTGGTGCCGTTCGATGGCAAGCTGATAATAGGCTTTATCCCGCTCGATCCCGACGGCCGCATACCCGACCGCTGCTGCAGCTGCGACCGTCGAACCCGATCCTGCAAATGGATCCAGGACCACGCCTTCCCCCATCGGGAGGCTGGCACGAACGAGCTCGCGCAGGAGTTTCTGGGGTTTCAAGCTCGGATGCCCGGCGATCTGTCGTTCCTTCTTGTGGGTCGGCGCGCTGGAGATCACATCCCTGAAGGGCTCGCTGGCGGAGATCCGGCGGAGGCCACCCGTCCTCCAGCTTCGCAGGTTGTCAGCCACCGTGCCCCGAAATGGCTTGCGGAAGACACCCCAAGGCTCCCAGCCGGAGCGCGGCATCACCGTCACCCCCGGGAACTCCTCATGGGCATTCTTCGGCCGATCTCCGCCGCGAAGGGTCTGCACGAGCCGGACGATGGTTGCCCGACGCTCGAAACCGGCAGCCTCCAGCGCACCAAAGGGAATGGACGCCAGGAGCGGGTTTGCGGCCATGAACACGTGTCCACCCGGGACGAGAGCACGGAGAAGCAACTCGCCAACATCGGCGAAGAACCTCGCCATCCGCTCTCGGTCCGCACGCGTCAGGACGGTGAATCGCGGTACGGGACTGCGCACGGAGCCATCCAAGGCCGGCGGCTGCCGCCAGACCCCACCCTTGCCACTCCGGAGCTTGTCGTGGTTGGTGTCCTCGTACTCCAGCAGGCCATAGGGGGGGTCGGTGACCACGGCGTGGAAGAGCTCCGGCGGTTGTTCCCGGAGCCACTGGAGCGCGTCGGCCTCCACGAGGGCCGCACCAGGACCGACCACTTGTCCCAGGCCCTCGACAATGGTGCGGTCGGACGGTCTCACCGCACGCCTTCGGGGCCAACGGCGTCGGCGAGCCGCCGGAAGTCGGGCTCGTCGTTGAAGATCTGGGCGGAGATGCGAATCCAGGACTTGTTGCCAAAAGGCACGACGGGAACCACGATCTGGTGGCGCTCGAGCAGGGCCGCTTGCACGGAGCGTGCGCTGTCGACGTCGCCAGGGATGTGGCAGGGCGGGTCGAGGGTAGCCAGCGCGGCTAGCATCTCGTCAGGTACGGGTGCGGCGGTTCCCCATGCCTGGCGAATGAGTTCCGCCCCGCGCTTTCGGAGGCCGTGGGTCCAGTCGCGGACCCGCTTGGCTCCTAGATCCTCCATGAACCGGACCGCAGCCGGAGCGGCGAGCCAGGCGCTCAGATCCCGGGTGCCGACCCAGTCGAACTCCTCGGCCATCCCATCGCCATAGCCGTGAGAGATCACGACCGGATGCACGCGTTCCTGATGCTCTGGGGCAACGTAGAGAACTGCACAGCCCTTGGGACCGTACAGCCACTTGTGCAGGTTCCCGACCCAGAAATCCGCCCCGAGCGTCGACAGATTCACTGGCAGCAGGCCGGGCACGTGGGCACCGTCCACCATGCTCAGGGCGCCTCGAGCACGGCAGCGCGCGATGATCTGTTCGATCGGGTAGACGAGGCCGGTCGCGGACGAGATGTGATCGACGACCACCATGCGCACGTCGTCTGTCCACGCCGCGTCGATGGCGGCGGTGACCTCATCGGGTCCCGAGATCGGAAACGGGACATCCGCCTCGATCAACGTCGCGCCGGTGCGACTGCAGACGTAGCGAAGCGCCTGGAGGATGGCGGCGTAGGCATGGGTGGTCGTCAGGATCGCGTCACCGGGACCGAAGTCCCAACACCTCAGGATCGCGTTCACACCGGCCGTGGCGTTCTCAACGAAGACGCAGTCCTCTGGCGGTGCTCCGAGAAACTTCGCCGCTGGAACCATCGCCTCGCGGATTCCACCAAACCAAGCGCGCTCCAGGAAACCCACGGGCTCCCACTCGGCCTCCCGCCGCAGGCGCTCCTGAGCGTCGAAGACATCCCTGGGCACCGCTCCGAACGACCCGTTGTTCAGGAAGGCAAGCTTGGGATCCAGCATAAATCGGCCCCGCATTGGGCTTCCAAAGGTCATTTTGCGAGCCTCTCCGCCTTCAGGAAGACCTCGAGGCGACCTCTGATCTCCTCTCGAGCGATGCGGAAACGCTCGAGCTTGGCATCGCCGGACTCGTCATGGCCGGCTGGATCGGGAATCGGCCAGTGCAGCCGGCGCGCCTCGTGTAGGAACACCGGACAGACCTCGTCAGCGCACAGAGTGATGACAATGTCCACGGGAAGCTCGACTTCGGCGGCTGCGGTGGACTCGTGCCCGGTGATGTCGATGCCGATCTCCGCCATCACTGCGACGGCGGCGGGGCGAACCGAGGTGGGCACGCTGCCAGCACTCAGGACACGAACATCGTCGCGAACCATCGACCGCGCCAGGCCCTCGGCGAGCTGACTGCGGGCGGAGTTGGCGACACACAGGAACAGCAGCGTCAAGGCTCCCTCCTCCACGGAATGCAGCGCTATACCACGGTGGTGGCGCGCGTCTCGGTCAGATCAGGCGGTACTTGAGCTCGACGGGCTCGCCCTTTCGGATGATCGCAACCACGAAGTCGTCGTGGTGCTTGAGCTTCCGATAGGCGCCAAAGACCTGAAGCCAGGTGTTCGTCTTGCGACCATTGACGGTCTTGACGATGTCGCCGCGACGCAGGCCGGCGAAGTGCAGGGGGCTGTTGCAGCCGAACCCGCCGATCTTCCAGCCTCGCTCGCCGTCCTCTTTGTAGGGTCCCGACCAGCCGAGGCTGTTGAAGTTCTTGAGACTCGACGTGTAGTGCTCGACCATGGAGCGGTTGACCTCGAACGAGCCATCTTCTTGCGGGAACACGTCCGGATCGGCCTTGCGACAGCGAGCGCGCTTGCCCTTGGATCGGGCGCGAACGCCGGACCCGGCCTTCATGGCGGCCAGGAACTCTCTCTTCTGCTCTTCAGATGCGCCTTGCTGCTTGTCTGTGAGCGCGAAGGACACCCTGGGGCCAGCGACCACGCGAGTGATGGAGACGCGGTAGGGGGCGCGAGGGATTTTTTCTCCCGCGGCGACCTCTCTGGCACCTTCTTCACTCTCTCCCTCGCCTTCACCAGTTTGCCCCTGATTATTCGACGCGACGACCTCTTCGCTCTCGGTCTCCGCCACTTCTTCGACCGAGTCGTCGGCAACGCCCTCTGTGACTTCGTCGTCGTCCACGGCAGCGGGTTGGTCGGAGGTCTGGAGCGTTAGGAGCGAGTCCATCTCGTAGTAGACCGGACGCTCCATGCTGTAGACGGCTTCGGCGAGCGGCATGCTCTGGGGCTGCAGGAAGTGCAGGATCGGAAGACCTGTGAACACGACCACGGTGAAGACCGCAGAGGCACTCACGCCCCACGTGTCGTTCAACCACCGTCGCCCGAATTCCGTCATGCCGCGTTTGACGCCCTCCGCATCCATTCATTCACGAAAATGATCCAGATACGAGATCTTTCTGCGGATCGACGTTTTCAGAGGGTCTGGAGGTGCGCTTCGAGGGTCTCCGCATCGATCCCGAGGATGTTCGAGGCCTCGGTGACAACGGCCATCTCGCGGTCGTCGAGCTCGCCATCGGCCATCGATGTGCCGTAGAAGAGCGCCAGCATGTCCAGCTTATCGTCATTGGACATCGCTTTCGGGAGAACCTCACAGGCCTCGAGCCAGGCGCCGGCGAGGTCTTCCGTGAACTGGTCTTTGTCGTCGATGAACCCGAGCTCGCGCAGCATGACCCGCGGAAAGATCCGCCCAAAGAGCCGAAACTCGCCGTAGTCGACCTTGCGATCGGCATCGATGATCGCCCGCCCGATAGACACGCCAAAAGCCAGCTTCAATCGATCGACATCCGCGCTCACGCTCACCTCCTGGTGGAGGCTAACAGGGGCTAGGGGCACGCGCCCCGGATCTCGTCGGCGTAGGCACCGAGCACCACACGAGCCTCGTCGTTGCCCTCTTCGGACTCCAGCGCGAGCAGCTCCTCGGCAGTCTCGAGGACCAGATCGTGTTCGGCGGCAACTCCCTCGTCGAGGCAGCTGTTGGATGCCATGATCGCGCGGAGCTCTGCCACCTGGCCGGAGAGAAGCTCGATGTCCTCGCGAAGCCTTTTCAGGTAAACATCCGCCACCGGTGGCTTCTCGGAAGCGATGAGGAGGAGCAGGTTTTCCTCGGCCACATGGTTCGTCGGATCGTCCTGGAGAATGCCCCGATAGACCCGCTTGGCGAGCTTGCGGTCGCCGGCGAGTCCGGCTGCAATTGCGACCCCGAGACGAGCGTCGACGAGCTCTGGATCCTCCTGCAGAGCGCGCCGGAAGCGCTTGGCTGCCTGCTGGTGATCGCCCGATCGCAGGGCAACCCAGCCGAGGTTCAGGTTCGCTGGAATGTCTCCCGGCCGAAGGGACAGAGCGTGTTGGAAGCGAGTCACAGCCTCTACCGTGGAGCCCTCCTCCAGCAGCCTCACTCCGGCGTCGTTGAGCAATCCGGCATCGTCGCCACCGAGCTCCCGGGCGCGAGCCGCGTAGAGCTGGCCGAGGGAGGTCGCTCCCCGCTCGAGGTAGGCGGACGCCAGCTCGCGGTACAGGTCGACGCTCTCGGGGTTGCCGCGGAGCACGATAGCCGCCTGTTCCCGGGAGCCATCCTCATCTCCAAGACGAGCCAACGCGCCAGCGAGCTTGATCCGAACGGCGGTCGCGGCGGGACTCCCCTCCAGGAATCCACGCAACAACGCGACGGAATCCGCAGGTTCGAGCATACCTGCGAGCCGAATGGCGGCGTTGACGTAGGCCGGATCGGCGTCCAGCGCTGCCCGGAAGTGGGCCATAGCGCGCTCCGGCTCTCCGAGGCGCTCGGATGCGAGCCCAGCATTGTAGTGAGCGCGGTGTCCTCCGGAGAGCTCAGCACTGCGGGCAAAGGCAGAATATGCGACAGCGAGGTTCCCGTCGGACACCGCCGCCAGCCCGGCATTGAAGCCCACTGCGGGGTCGACTCCGTTGCTTGGAGGGATGGGAGGCTTGCAGCCAACCGAGAGTGCCAGGACAACCACCAACCACCGCATGAGACCTCCGCGCTTCCCGAAGAGACAACGGCTGGGAGCGACGGTTCCCGCGAGCTAAGAGCGTTCTCATGGTTCGACTCACACTGCTGGCGGCCCTGCTTCTCCAAGGATGCGGTCCAAAGGCAAAAGCCCGTGCCGAGGCCCTCGCAGATCCGTTCTCGGATCTGAGCCTGGATCGCTACCTGCGCGAGGTGCAGCCACTTGTGGAGGCCTCCGTCGGCCGGAAGTTCGAGGCCCCGCTGGTCGTCGTGAAGACGGAGCGGGAATCCTTCGAGGAGCTCCTGATCGCCGAGCAGATCCTCATCTACGACCGCGTCATGCCCGACACCCCGCCGACCATCCGCAAAGAGATGGCAGAGGCCAGCGCGAGCATGATGAGCCGGGGGATCCTGGGAAAGTTCGGCCTCCTCGACAAGAAGGTCTACCTGCCTGCGGAGAGCCTTGCGTTGGCGATCCAGATGTCGCAGACGGATCCCGAACACACCGCTGGATGGACCAAGCTGATCCTCGCCCACGAGATCACTCACGCCATGGAGGATCAGGAGATCGACCTGCTGGCCCTGCTCGACACCATCCGCGACGAGGACGCACTGCGAAGCGCGGCGGGAACCTGGGAAGGCCTGGCGACTCTGGTCGAGGAGGATGTCGCCCGCGAGCTGGGCCTGATGGAGCACTATGACGAGCTCATCGCGCTCCAGGGCTGGAGCCGCGAAGGTCTCGAAGACGTCGGGGCCTACGAGACCTGGGCGACCTACGGACAGGGCCGGGACTTCATCGCCCATCACCGCAGTCAGGGCGGGCTCGACCAGATGTGGAAGGTCATGAGACATCCCCCTCCAGCCTCGGGAATGCTGTTTCGTCCCGAGAGCTGGGCACCTGAGATCGACCCTCCCGCAATGGATTACGCCGCGATCCTTCGAGGCACCGACCAGCTCCTGAGCAAGGGGGAGTGGATCATCGCCAACAGTGTGCTCGGAGAGTTCTCACTGCGAGGCGAGGCGATCCAGAGCGCCGATGAGGAGGACCTCGATCGCATCCTCGCCCACCTCGAGGACGCCCAGACCCTCAAACTGCACCGGCTGGACCGTCAGGGAATAATCCGCCTCATGGTCTTCGAAGACGACAGCTGGCCAGCCCAGTACCTCGAGCTACTCCGACGAGAAGAGACGGCGGCGGCGGTGGCGGTCGCCGAGTCCCAGGATGTCGCCATCGAGGTCGTCTATCAGCCACTCGACGAGCTCCAGGAGCGCCTCGGAGCAGACGCTGCGATCCTGCGAACCCAGCGGATTCCAATCGGGGGCGGCCGACATCGGGAGAGCCGAGGGGCTTGGGTCGCCCGAGGGGATGTCCTGGTCGTCGTGCAGGCCATCGACTTCCGTCCGGGGCTCCGGCTGGGACGCACGGTAGAAGGTGTGTTTTCAAGCTTGGACGACGCCCGCGATCGGATACAACCCGGCGTTGCACCATAAAAACCCTTGACGAGGGATCTTGGTGCGAATACTGAAATGAGCGACGATTCATTCCAGGAGTTTGAACATGTTCGCATCCCTCATCGACGACCTCAAAAACACACCGACAAAGGTGGCTGAGCGACGTGAGGACCTCTCTCGCCGCGCCCGCCTTCGCGTGCACAAGACCCGCGGCGAGAGCCTCGAGCGTTTCTGGACGGTCCGGACCACCACCCTCGAGCGCGTAGAGGGTCTCCTCGGCAAGTCCGCAGATGTCCCCGTGCTCGGCACCCTCACTTCCGCCGCCAACAAGCTGGTCCACAGCCGCCTCGAGACGCTCACCGCCCTGCCCATCGAGGGCTACGCAGACCTGAATGCCCGCGCCGCAATCAAGGCGATCAAGGCCATCGATGGTCGAGTCGCCCTGTGCAGCATTCGCCGTTTCGAGGCCGCCAACAAGAACCGCAAGACGGTCCTCGCGGCGCTCGAGGCCGAGGTCGCCCGCATTCCGGAAGAGCTCGCCGCAGCGTAAGCTGCATGTATGGACGCATTTGATGAGTCGGCTGTCTTCGGGCGCCGGCGTAGCGACATGGTCGAAGACCAGCTCATACGCCGGGGAATCACCGATACAGCTGTGCTTGAAGCCATGGGATCGGTCCCGCGACACGCCTTTGTGCTCGAGCGGGACCGCAACGTGGCCTATGGGGATCACCCGATTCCCATTGGCCACAGACAGACCATCAGCCAGCCCTATGTCGTCGCTCTGATGTCGGAATTAGCCCGCGTCAAAGCGGGTAGTCGCGTCCTCGACGTCGGCACTGGCTCCGGCTATCAGGCCGCGATTCTCGCCTCCATGGGTGCGGAGGTCCACAGCATTGAGATCGTCGAGGCTCACGCCCAGCGAGCAGCCAGGATCTTCGCCGAGCTCGAGCTCGAGATCGATTCCCGCTGTGGCGACGGGCGCAACGGCTGGCCCGACGCCGCCCCCTTCCACGCGATCCTGGTCGCAGCTGCTCCTCGCCATGTTCCAGACCCACTGCTGGAACAGCTGCACATCGGAGGGCGATTGATCCTCCCGGTGGGCGATATCGAACAGGAATTGCTCTGCATCGAGCGCACAAACCAGGGATGGAGCCGGAAGCGGATCACCTCGGTGGCATTCGTGCCGCTGACAGGCAAAACGGACTTGTAAGTGCGATGTCAAGCTGAAGTGAATCGTAGCTCATTGCAAGATTGGCGGCTAAGATGCGCCCCATGAAACTCCGAGCATCATTCTTCGCAGCGATTGGCGTCATCCTACTTGCGGGTTGTACGTCGAAAACCACCGATTTGGGCGTGGATACGAGCGAAATTCCGACCGACAACGATGCCGACACCGACACCGATGCGGACTCGGACACCGACGCGGACACCGACGCCGACTCTGACACCGACTGGGTCACCGACACCGGAGACTCGGGCAACACGAACACCAACACTGGTGGTTCGGGTGGCGGTGGCGGCTCTGGCGGCGGCGGCGGCGGCTCGGGCGGTGGCTCCGGTGGCGGCGGCGGCTCAGGTGGCGGCGGCGGCTCGGGCGGTGGTTCGGGCGGCGGCGGCGGCTCCGGCGGCGGCTCCGGCACCTAGAAGACCGCGTGCGGACAGTTTTTGGGGGATCGCTGACATAGCGTCCCCCAATGCGAGTCCTACACCTCACTGATACACATCTGGGCCACGTGCAGCGCGTCACGGGCAGCCCCCGTGGCTGGGTTCGGCACTGCGATCACGTTGCTGCCATGCAGCGGGCTCTCGATGTCGCCCGTAGCGGTGATGTCGATGCTGTGCTGCACACCGGCGACCTCTTCAACAGATCGCGCCCACCGCAGAAGATCATCGCCGAAGCTGCGGAAATCCTCTGTGATCTCGCGCGGCAGCTTCCGGTGGTCGTGATTCCGGGAAACCACGACCGACGCGGGCTGCGACGCTACATCCCCCATGCCATCCCCGGCTTGCACGTCGTCGACGCCCCGGCCGCGATCGACGTCGGTTCCGTCCGGATCGGCTGCATCCCCTACCGACGCCGAGCCACCGACTGGGCGACCGCAGCAAAGAAGCTGGGCAAAGTGGACTTGATAGCCACACACCAGGCCTTCCACGGCGTTCGGATTCCCCCAGGCTTCACGTTTCGCGCTGGAGTCCAAGACGACACCATCGGCGAACAGCACATCCCACCGGCGGCTCGATGGATTGCCTGTGGTCACATCCATCCGCGACAGGTCGTCCGGGTCGGCGACGCGCAGGTGGTTCATCCCGGCAGCACCGAACGCACCGCCTTCTCGGAGCGCGACCAGACCAAGGGCTACGCGATCTGGACCTTCGATCGCACCATCTCCTGGCGGTTTGTCGATCTCCACAGCCGTCCGATGGCACTCATCCGATGGATAGAAGATCTAGGCCGCGCCCAGCCGGGCACCTTGATCCGTCTGGGCCCAGAGGTCCAGCATCTCCGCGACGCCGTGATCGACCGCGGCGGCTACCTGTGCGAGTACGGCAACCGAGTCGGGAGTGGGCGGCGTCAGAGGCCGGCCTCGCCGCTGTTCAGTCAACCATCCGGAAACGAAGTACCGTCCGTCCGATCATGATGATCTCGCCGCCACTGAGCTTGGTCTCAGTGATGCGGGCGCCATTCATGATCGTGCCGGCCTCTGTCTCGTTGTCCTGAAGCATGAAGCCATCCTGATCTTTCAGTCGGAAGACCCGACAATGCACGCTCTGCATCCGCGGGTCACCGGCGATGCGGATGTCGGCCTCGCCAGAGCCAATCGTGAGAACCTCGACGATCTCGGCGGACATCCCTCGCGATGGGCCGGACATGACCTCGATCGCGGCGCGAATGTTGTGGACCGCCACGGGCTCGGGCTCAGGCTCGGGCTCGGGCTCGGGCAACACCGGCGGCGCCTCCAAGCCGTCGTCCATGTTGATTGGCATGAACAGGGACTCCGGCGGCACCAGCGTACTCGGAGGAAGTTCCTTTTTTAGCTCGGCGACCGGCTCTTCCTCGGCGGCCTCTTCCTCAGCTGCGGGCTCCTCGGCCGCGGGCTCTTCCTCGGCTGCGGGCTCCTCGGCTGCGGGTTCCTCGGCCGCGGGTTCTTCCTCGGCTGCGGGCTCCTCGGCTGCGGGCTCCTCGGCTGCGGGCTCCGCTGCGGGCTCCTCGGCCGGAGACTCTCCTTCGGCCGCAGACTCTCCCTCGACGAGGTCAAAGACGCCGTTCTCGCCGAGGTCTGGAGGCGTGTTCATTGTGATCCCCGAGACCACTTGGTCGGCCTCTGGAGCACCAAACAGGTCGTCGGTCGAGCCGAGGTTGAGTCCTTCGGGATCCTCGACTGGATCATCTGACGATGCGGTGCGCTTGGCAGCAGGCGCCGGCGTGGCGCGCTGCATCGCCGAGAAGATCGTGTGTGCGTGCTGTTTGGCGGGGTTCTCCTGTTGGCCCGCGCTCGGCCGGGGTGGTGGAGGCGCGACGACCGTGATGCAGTCATCGTCGTCGTCCTCGAAGCCGGGCATCGCCGCGTCAACGACCCTCGGTGCCTCCTCCTCTTCGTCTGGAGCGGGCAAAGCCTCCGAGATGTTGGTGGGCTCTTCGTCAGCTGGGACTTCGGCCGCCGGCTCTTCCGCGATGGGCTCTTCCGCGGAGGGCTCCACAGCGGCTTCGGCCGGCTCTTCGACGGCTGGCTCCTCGAGGGCAGCGGACTCCTCGGCGGGCGCTTCGACGGGCTCCTCGGGAACCGTGTCGGGAACAGCCGCAACACCCGTGGCCAGCTCTGGGGTCTCCTCATCTGCTTCTATGAGCTGGAACAGGACCTCCAGACCGGCAATCGAGAGGGTCTCGCCACCGAGAAGACGGCGGCGCTCTGCGGGCTGGCCGTTGACGCTGGTCGGCCCGAAGGCGTCGATGTACACGTGGCGTCCGACACGCCTCAATCGCAGGTGTTCGGGCGCCGCTCCCTCTGCCTGCCAGGTAGCGTCCGCGCCAGATCCGACGGTGGCGGTCTCCGTGGTCTGCGGCATGTTCAGCCACAGCCCTTCGCTATTGGAGAGCGTCGCCACCTTCACGCCGGCGAGGTCGTCGATGACGCGGGGCTCGACCTGGGTGGACGAGAAGTCCGGAGCAGGAGGCGCGAGTCCGCCCATGAGCTCCTTCCAAGCTTGATCCGTGCCGAGACTATCGTCACGAATCGGCGAGCTGGGGGACGCGAGTGGGAGCGTGGTTCGGTGCACCGTTGGATCGAAGTCGTCGTCGAGAATCCGCCGCGACCAGGCGTAGGAAGACTCCACCTGGAAGTCCGAGCCACCTCCGTACCAGAGCCCCTGCACGACCTCTATCGGTCCTCGCCAATCTGGATACGCAGCAGACAATCTGCCGAACAGGTCCGGGTCGATCAGGCTCTGCCGCTGGAGCACATCCACCACGCCGCAGGCCAGCCTGGCCGAGCTCGCGCCGCCATCAACGAGGCCCTTTCCGATGCCGGAGAGCTGGAGCCAGGACCGCATCGCCGCAGAGTCGAGCACACCGGCGAGCACGCGGGCCAGCGCCTCTTGCGGAGTGAACCGACCCGGGATGGAGCACAGCCAAGGTGCACGATCGGCGCCGGGATGGCCTCCGCGGGCGGACATGGCGCACTTCGAGATGCCCCACCAGGCCAGCGTCGACAGGGCGTCAGCCTCCAGCGCCTTGTTGTACCAACCGAGGCCCTCGGTCAGTCGTCCCTGCATCCATGCGACGTCGCCCATTCCAAGGCAAGCCTCGATCTTCACCGAGCTGCGATCCACGGACCGGAACAGCGTGTGGAGTCGATCGAAGAACTTGCCAGCTTCGTCGGCATCTCCTCGGGCGAGGAAGATCGGGCCCGCGATCTCGAGAGCGGGGACGAGGTTCGGGTTGAGCTTCAGGGCGTCCTGGAGCCGCTTGACGGCCTGATCAACCTTGCCGGCCTCAAGCAAAAGCAAGGCGTAAGCAGTATGATCGCTAGCTCGCTCGCTGGCCTCGGGCTCGACCACCTTGCGCTTGCCGTAGCTCTTGCACAGGCGCTTGAAGACCTCCATCGCCTCTGCCTTGTCGTGGGCGCGATGGCGGATCCGAGCCAGGTTCCGGAGTGCGACCGTGTGATCGGTCACGCGGGCAAGGAGATCCTGATAGACCTGAATGGCCAGGTCGTCGAGGTGCACCGACTGCGCGATAAGGCCGGCGCGAAGCAGCGTTCTAGAAGCGGCAGACTCCTTCTGATCCGCAGACTGAGCGAGCATCAGCTCGATGACGCGAGGCCAGTCGCCGCGCCGGGCATAGATCAACTCGAGCTTCTCGGCGAGCTCGGCGGTGCTGCGTCCGTGTGTCTCGGCGCGATCCAGCCACAGGATGGCGCTGTCTTCGTCGCGCAGATGTTTGAGGTAGGCGCGACCAATGGCATATTCCACCTCGGCGCGTTCCTCTTCGGGGAGGTAGGGCAACAACTCCACGCTGGCTTTGACATAGTCTGGCCAGTCTTTTCGATCAGCGGCGAGCTGGCGCAATGCGACGAGGGATCGACGCCCCAGGTCGGAGGTGTGGTGGTCCTCGAGGACTTGTTGCCAGGTCTCGGCTGCCGCGATGGGATCCTGCAGTTCCTCCTGGTTGATCCTTGCGAGTTCAGCCCGAAGAAACGCGCGGCGAGCGCCTTTGTTCTTGCGTGCCAGATCCCAGATCAGACGCGCGAGCTTGCTCCAGTCACCGGTGACGCCCGCCCAGGTGAACAGCAGGCCAAACAGCGGGTCGGCAGCGGCCTGAGCGGCGACTTCGGAGTCGGACTCGATCGCCTGGCCGAGTGCAGAGCCGAGGTGATCGATCGCAGCGTCCCAGGACTGCATGCGGGTGTAGATGTCGCCGAGGCGGGTGTTGAGCTCGACCGCGGAGTCGGGATCGAGCTTGAGCAGGCGAGCGTAGTGGGCGGCGGCCACCCCATAGCGGCCACCTTCGAAGCTGTAGTCCGCCAGACTGCGTACCAGGTCGACATCGGCATAGAGCCGGTCGAGGATGATGCTCGTATCGGCGAACCGGCTCTCGAGGTCCCACTCGGTCGCCGTACGGAGCACGTCTTTGATGGTCTCGGACACGTCGAGCTCGTCGATGAGTCGACTGGCATCGCGGAGAACCCAGAACGGCAGCTCCTTCTTGAACAGCGCGAAAGCCGTGGTCATTCCCCAGGAATAGACGTCGGCCTGCGGTGAGCGCTCGTAGTTGCGCTCCAAGGACTCTGGGGCGTCGTAGAGACTGCCCATCGCCCCAGCGAGCTTGGCATCCTGCAGTTCGAAGTTGGTGAGGTGGGCAGCCCCATCGAAGGCGATCACGACGTTGGCCGGCCGGACCGCGCCGTGCACTGCATCGTGGTGGTGGGCGCCCTTCAGGGCCTCGGCGACCTCGAGCATGGCCTGGATGGCGCCGATCGGACTGAGGGGCTCGTTTGAGAGGACCGTGCTCTGGAGATCCACCGGTCCCATGAACTCGGTGACGAGGTAGACAAACCCCTCCTCGCTGCGACCGGCATCGAGGATCTGGGCGATGCCCTCGTGATTCCATTCGCCGATCTTGTTGGACCTGGCGATGAAGCCGTCGACCAGCTGGTCCTGCAGCACCCAGTCACCGTGCATGATCTTGAGGTGGACCGGCCCACTGGACCCGGCATCCCAGGCCTGCCACCGACCGTCGACGGCGTCGTGACCCAGGCGATCGAGGAGACGGTATCGGCCATCTCGGAGGAATTCACCGGGGTGCAGCCGAGGACCCTTGCGCATCAGAGCTCGAACTTCGTCGATCTCCTTTTTCACCGCCTTGGTCTCTTTGTCGGTTCGCTGCTGATAGAGGCCGTGCAGCCGCTCTCCCAGCTCTCGCCAATCGTCATTTGGGTAATTCGGCTTCGCCATTCCAACTGCGTCGGTCATTTCGTCGCTCAGGTCATCGTGGAGATCTAGATCGTCGATCTTTGCTTTGCTTCCATCAGAACCGCCGTCGGCAGTCGGCTCGCGCATCGATATCCCCCGATTGAGCGCTACGCTCCCCCGAGCGCGCTGCGGGATTCTATCAGCCGCTCTGCGTCGCACCCGATGCGCGAGTTGCCCATGACATCAGCCTGACGAAGTGCTGCGCAACCTGCCCCCGACCAGCATTCGCCAGACGGTGCCGGAGATCATGCGTCCGAGGTCCACTAGGACACGATCCGCTCCGTGGACCACCAGTCCCTGAAGAGCTGGATTTTGTCCCTTTCCGACCCAACCTGCGACCGGCGGCAAAGAGCCCACGGAAAGGGAGGAAGGCAGAGCAGTGGCGCGCACCCACCTGATCGCGCCCTTGCTCGCTGGCGCCGTTCCTTCCCTCGACCGTCACCAGTCGCATTCTGTCAATACGACAATTCGCTTCGTCTGCCCCTACTTCTTCTGGCGCTTCTCGTGCTCGTAGTTGGCGATGTTCACCGAGGCCTTGAAGCCCGACTTCAGGCCCGCCTTGATCACGCCCTTCATCTGGCTGCCCGCCTTGGCGATGAAGCCGGCGTCGTCCCCAAAGGCCAGCTTGCTCACAAAGGTCACCCGTGACTCGCGGGTCTTGCCCTTGCCGACGATGAACATGCCGTAGATCTGGTCGATCTGCAGGACGGACCCGAAGGCCCAGCGCTTGTCGACGTTCTCGTCGACCTTGTTGCACTTCACCGTATAGGCGTCCCAGGTCTTTGCATCGACGAACTCGGGCGTGAGCTTTTCGAACCACAGGAAGGTCTGCCCGGTTGCCTCGTCGTGCTTGCGGTACATCCGCTGACGATACGTGGCGTAGAACAAGGTGAAATCGAGGAAGAAGTAGCTATCCTGGTACTGGGCGCCAATGCGCTCGTCGTAGCCCTTGCCCAGGTTCTTCACCGCCTTGGCGCCGCTCATGTACATGGGCAGCCGGTTCATCTTCGAGAACACGATGTCGGCGACGACGTCGTGGGGCAGGTCTTGGTCACCCTCGCCGCTGATCATCGGCACGTAGCCCTCAGCGACCGGCTTGAGCATGATCTTGTCGTACCACTCCTTGGACTCGTCGTACTCCCACTTGTGGGCGTCGGCCCAGAAGTTGTCCTCGGTGAGCATGCGGTTCATCATCGTCGCGCCAGCGCTGTAGCGCATGTCGACGTCGACCTCGCTACCGAGGCTGGCCCTCGCGGCCATGGGGGCGCCGAGCAACAAGAGGGCCATTAGTGCTGTGCAGAAACGTCGCATCAGTCCTTGTCCGCGAACACTCATAATACGACGGAGTGGCAAACGTCCTTCACGGAAATCGCATCGGGCGAGGAGGTCGTCACGTCGGCGCTGCACCTCGTAGACGCCTACATCTTTGTCGGCAGTGCGTAGCTCAGGGCCTCGCGCAGGGTGGCGTCCATCGGGGATACATCAGGACCGAAGCGCTCGATGGCGTATCCATCCACGTCGACCAGGAACTTGGTGAAGTTGCCGATGATCGGCCCACCGGCGGCCGTGGCACTGAATTCTGTCAGGGTGCGGAATACCGGCGCCTGATCCGGCCCCGTGCACTGGCAGAGCGAACAGACCGAGAAGGTCACGCCATAGCGCTCGGTGAGAAACGCGAAGATCTCGGCATCGCGCGACAACTCCTCCCCAAAATCGTCGCATGGAAACGCGACTACCTCGAACCCGCGCGGCGCGTAGAGATCGTAGAGCTGCTGAAGCTCGCCGAGTTGAGCGACGCGATGCTTGTCCCGACACGCCGTGTTCACGATCAGGAGCGGCATGCCGCGGTAGACCCGCAAGCTGAACGTATCGCCGGTGAGTGTCGTGACAGTGTGGTCGATGGGTTGCTCGATCATGGAACTGACCCTACCACCCGGTCCCGACGCCCAGATACAGGCGCAGACCCGACGAATCTGCCCCCTGCGGTTTGGTCAGAGGTTCGGATGGCCCGCGAGGGTAGGCGACCGTCTGAAAACCGTGGGCGATCCCCAGGGAGCTGTCCCACGAAGAGTCGAACAGCGACGCGGCGAAACGCAGCTCGGCGGTGACGTCCACCAGCAGTGGGTTGTCGTGGTCCGTCCGGCCATCGAAGGACCAGACGTTGCCCATGTCCGTCCCTAGCCGAGCCCAGATCTGCTCGGCGTAGGGAAAGCGTGCGCTGGATCCACGAGCGTGGCCAAAACGGCGGATCAGCGGGAATCGCCAGCCGAGGTGCGCGATCGCCAGCTCCTCGCCGCTGAGTGCCCAGGGGGCGTACCCCGGCATCGAGGCCGAGGGATCGAGGACGGACATCCGCAGCGCATAGGGGTGATCGCCCCCCGCTCTCGGCTCTTCCTCCCGAAAGATGTTCGCGTCGGTGAAGACCAAATCCCAGCCAAGATCGAGTCGATGAAACTCGAAGGCCCCTCCACCGAAAGGGAAGACCAAACCCAACTCGGAGCGAACCTGATTGTAGCCGTAGGCATCCAACAGATCGCCATCGTCGCGCTCGGCAACCGCCAGCGTCGACTGGCCACGGCGATAGGCAACGGCGAGCTGGGCCTGCGGATCGTCCACCAGCCGCGCTTTGGTCTCGGACCCGAGGCGCAGAGAAACCGAGAAGCGATCCGACCTCAGCAGCGTGGAGACCAGATCAGAGGTCATGGGCGCGTAGCCCAGCACCAGGCGATGCGCGTCCAAATCGACGGCGATCTTCTCCCGGTACGGCAGGCTCAACTGCAGACCGCCACTGGCCAGAGTCCTTCGATCCTCGCCCGTCGATAGATTCGGTTCAAGGGACACAACGGACCTAGTGTCGTCCTCCCACGCGCCCCAGATCCGGATGTCTGGACGCAGACCGCGAAAAGTGTAGGCCCCCTCGAGCAGGTAGTCCCGACCGACCAGGCCGTAGAACGCGAGATCGTGATCCTCCAGGTAGTCCCGCAGCTTCAGAAAAGCGCCACCACGGGGGGTGAGGCCATCTGCAGCCAGGTCGAGGCGGGCGACAGGCCCCGTGGACGGCACGGCTAGCGACTTCAGCGGTCTGTACCGGTGGGAGGTCCACTCTCGGGTTTCGGGCCGCCAAGACAGATCCGGTTCCCCAATCGCGCCAAAGGTCGTCGATGGAACGTCGAAAAACGCCTCTCGGCGGAGACCGTGAGCCTTGTGTCCGAACGCAGTGTAGTTGCTGAAGAGCAGGTCGCCATGGGGCGTTAGCGACGGTGTGCTGGCTCCACCGACTACATTGGTGATCTGGGTGAAGACGCCTTCCGACCAACGGAAGATGTTGAAGATCCCGGTTGGATCTGCAGCGAAGTAGATCCCATCCTCGCCCCAGTGAGGATCGAGTTCCTCCCAGCCGTCGTCGGTGATGGGCGTCCACGACGAAGACTCCACATCAACAATCCACAGGTTCTGCTGATAGTTTCGGCTTACCGCAACCACGATCCTCCGACCGTCTGGCGACCAATCCGGACCCTGAAGCCAGGTGCCGTCGTCAAAAGAGCTGAGTGTCCTGGTGTCGCTGCCGTCGAGGCCGCTCACCACGAGGTTCATCGTGCCGTCGCCATAGTGCAGATAGGCAACCCGCTCTCCGTCCGGTGAAACCGCCGGGTCGCTGCCTCGCTCGGTTCCGGGGATCGGCGTGTATCGGCGACGAATCTGGCCGCCTCGCCCTCCTACAGAGAGGGTCTCGAAGTCCTCTTGGCCCTGCCGGTGTCTCCTGCGATCCGAGTCGGGAGTGATATCGACGACGAAGAGCTGGTTCCACGTGAAGGCCGAGGAGGGTCCCAGGGAAGCCGGTCGATGGGTGCCGACTAGCGCCGTGACGACTAGCGCGTTCCGACCCGGTACGAAGTCGAAGCCGTAGCCAAAGCGCGCCGGAAGCCAGGTGCCCCGCTCGAACCGCTCCGTGAGCTGAGCCGCCGACAGCTCACGGTCGACCGGCTCGCCGGAGAGGGCAGGCCAGAGCGACTCGGCCACAGGTCTGATCCGGACCCACCCCACGCGATGTTCGGCATACCATGCGCCATCTTCCGAGTATCTAGGGTACAGATTCCAGGCGCCGGAGGCTTCCCTGGCCTCCTCCCGCTGGCGGGGAGGGTTGTCGGCGAAGACGTCGCGAGACCGCAGGGACTCCGACTGCCACGCGCCTTGCCAGAGGACGAGCTCCGCGCCTTCCACCAGCCCGGCGGCCTCTACTTCTGCTCGTTGGGCCACGTAGCGGTCGCGGGCCTCGTCAGCGAAACGCTCCCACGCTCGTGATCCCGGCTCGCCCAGGGTACGGGACACGGCCCGATCCCACCGTCCAAGCCCTCGCCGAGCCTCGTTGGCAATAGACGTGAAGGTCCCGCGCCCGTTGGTGCCATCGATCCAACGCGCAAACGCATATCCTTGCTGGTAACCACGCTCTGCGTCGTTCCAGGTATCCTTGTCTCGGTTGCTCTGCAGCTCCCGCCAGCTGAGCAAGCGGCCCGAGAGCACCGTCATTCGCAGGTTGGCGTCACGCGAGGTGGACCACCAGTTGTATCCGGCGAGCTCCGAGAGGTACTCCGCGCCGCCCTCTGCCCACCAATAGGGCTCGTGTGGCGACAGCGTCACCTTGGCTCCACCGAGACCGAGACCCGCCTCGCCATACAGGCCCAGATGCAAACCATAGTTCGCCCCCTCCGCCAACGCGCCGGCTCGCTTGTGGGCCACCAGATGGCCGAACTCGTGCGCGAGAACATCGGAGACCCATGACATTCGCCCCCGGGTCCGGTGCAGATCGGGACCTTGGTGCGCCGAGATCACCACCCAGTCCCACTGGGGAACGGTGAAGCCACCGAGGGTGTCGTCGTGGTCGAGCACGACGATGTGGATGGTCTCGTTGAGGTGGCTGCCCTGGGCGACCTCGATGCGCTCCAGGATCTCGTCGGCGACCTCGGCGACCTCGACCGCAGTCCGGCTCGCCGAGACCTTCGCGGACTCGGGGTAGTGGATGCGGAGGCGCTCGGTCTCCAGGGTTCGCCAGCGGAGCCCCGTAAGGTTGTGATCCGTGGCGAATTTGCCACCTCGAGCCTCGACGACGGCCAGCAATGCCAGAAGCCACCACATCAGTAGCGCCCCCCGACACGCACGCCGATCGTTCGTCTGTTGTCCTCACCGACCAAGGGAACGCCGAACAGGACCGCGGTGTCGAAGCCTCGCGTCCACTGAATGGCACCGCGAAGCTGGAGATCCGAGCTCACCTCAGCCCCATCGAGTGCGACCTCTGGCGTGGCCGCAAACACGAGCAGCCCCGCCTGCAAGAGGGCCTCCAGAGAGCCTCGACCCGACAGCGTCGCCTCGGAGTAGTCCTGCACACCCGCGACTCTCGCCGTCAGTCGAAGGCCGCCGATCTGGCGCCGGAACGCCAGGCCCGCAACGACTTCCCCTGGATCGGACCAAGAGGCCTCGACTGCGAGCTCGGTACTGGGTGGCTCTCGACGGAACAGCGACCACCGCCAGCCCAGGGAGGGTCGAACCTCGGTCCCGCCGGTGAAGGACAACGAGATCCCAACCTCGTGGTTGGGCAGCAGACCACGGCGAATAGCCAGGTTCTCGGCCCACTGACGGTTGCCTCTGCGGCCCTGGAGCTGCGCGGTCGCCGCCAGATCTGTCCAGCCCTTGGGCACCAGGATTGGCCGCTCGACCTCACGGGCGGGGAGCGGTTCTCGGCTAGCCGGAGCCTGCACGCCCGCCGCAAACGCGGCCGGACTCAGCCACGCGACAGACAAGGCGATCAGTGCAGGAGACGACACGGCAGCTGGTATAGCCGGTTGATGATCCAAAGAAAAAACCCCCCAGGCTGTAGGGGCCTGGGGGGCTTTGGTGACATCCGTGCGCCAATGGAAACGTTCCCTTCAGAGGTTCAGGTAGCGATTGCAGTTCGACCCGTGACACCAGGTGCCTCGTTTCGACAGCTCTCGTGACGTTGGCCTGACCTTCAGGGCTCGTGCTGGGTGACCCCAACAATCCGGGCGCGGTAGCAGCTCATTGGTATTTGCTGCATCCCCTCGTGACCTTTTCTCGTTGCCGATTGGGTCTTCAGGGTGTTCCCTGCCCGACTCCTCTGCGTCGCTCGCTATGAACAACTCGAGGCGTCCCTCATGGACTTGGCTTCGCCTTCAAAGCGCCTGCCTTCGCACCGGACCCAGCCTTCAGAACCGAGGTTCTTCTGCTGCATCCGCCTCTCATGGGATTCGTTCTCGTGTGTGCCCCGCCGTCGGCATACCCTCCGCGCGTCTACTTCCCGATGACGTCGCCGCCACCGTTCAGCTCAGTCACCGCCAGGTGACCGAGTCGCGTTCCGCCGGTGGTTTCTCTCCACCTCGACGGCTTACTCCGCGCAGTAGCCTCGGGTTTGTTGCACCCCGAAGCCGACCGGGGTTCATTGCGTTTTGCGATGCCCAACCCCATCTGTCGTCAGCCGAAACCAACCGATGGAAGTCAAACACCCCTCCGCGCAATGCGGTTCACACCCTTCGAAGAATTCCCCTCGCCAGCAGCCGTACCGCGTCACCGCGGCCGTTGCCCTCTTGCCGTTCGGTTCACTCTCCAACCGCCCGAGCACCGAAGCACTCGTTCGACCAGATCGCGCGCCGACAAGCAACACCACCGCCGATTCTCAGTCTGTGCCGAAACACCGCCGGAGCGGAGCCTCAAAGCAGAAGAGTCTCGATGACTGTGTCGTCCGTGCGCTAGCTCCGCCGACCACCACTCTCTGCCGTGCCGAAGCACTCCAGTGAGCCAGGTCCGCGTACCGCGCTCTTGCCAGCCGAAGCCGCCAAGGGGTGAAACTCTTTTCCCAACATTGCCGAAGCTCAGTCGTTCCCTCGAGTTCCGCCACACGATACCGCGTGTCTTTCGACAGCGAAGTCGTCGTCCGCGCCGCTGCTCGTCTCTTGACCGAAGCCAATTCGTTGTCGCTGCGCCGGCATTTCGAGCCGCCAGCCGAAGCCGACTACTCGTGCCTTGGAGCCGCCACCGCTACGCTAGCGCAGCAGTCACCGTCCAAAGCGCCGTTCTGGTGTTGATGCACCGCCGAAGCACTGCGCCACACCTTCTGGACCCACCAAGCATCCCACCAGCACCAGATCTCCCCTCTCGGGTCGACCCACTCCTCGCGGTTGTCGTGCGTCAGGCTGGTGCCTTCCGCCAATAGACCACTTGGCTTCGTCGCATCGGTGTCTTTGGCTCATCCCGCCAGCTCAATGCTGCCAAGACCTGCCTTCGACCCTGTCGTACCCCCAACTGCCAAGGTGCTGACCAAGCCGAAGCCTGCGCGATTGCCTTGGTGTTGGAGCCGTCTACTTCAGGGCTTTCCTCCACCGACGAGTCCGTAGTGTCGATCCCCGTTGCCAGGTCTCGACACCCTATCCTTCCATGGGCTTTGTACCCCTCCGAAGTCCGTTATCGCCGGCACCGCTCCACCCCGCGCACCTCTCGATGCTCGGGCCACTTCGGCAATCGGCGAGTCCGCTGCAGCTCGAAGCTGCTGACTCCCGTGGGGTTCTTACGTCAAAGATCGCTTTCGACCGAACTTCCTAAGAAGCGCCGAGGCGCCTTTTCGGTAGCTCACCGGTTGCCCGGATGTCGGGGAGCGCTAATGCATGAGGTATGCCAACTATGCCCTCACGAACAAACCTCGCTTTTTCGCAGATCACGTTGGAAATGATTTTCCCATATCAGATGTGCAGATCTGGGATGCAACGACACAACGGCGGCAAATACGATCGACTTCTTCCCCATCTTGCTTAAATATCCTGGACTTGGGAAATCCTAGCGTGGTCGGGCAGTGCGTTTCCCGTACTTTTGGGAAATTCAACTCCCATGTCGTCGATTATCAAGCTTTGCCCTACTACTCTACTAATCGTCGCCTCTTCACCTGCCGGATGCCGCTCCTCGCCAGAACGCCTGCAACTCGTTTCCCACTGACTCCTCGCCCCCCACGAGGGCCTCTGCACCCCGTGTCGAGGGTGTGAGCGCGATACCTCCGAGCTGTCATTCGAGCTCTCTGGAAGCCCTCAATACGCGAAGCCAAGCGTTTGCCCTGCTGTTTCGGTATCGGAAGTCCGGCAACACCTGGGAAGCTCAATTCCCATAGGCAGCGAGTTGCAGCGTGACCTCGAAACCTCCCCCCGGATGGTTGCGCGCCGAGAGCTGTGCACCCATTCGCTCCGAGAGGCCTCGCACCAGGGCCAGCCCGATGCCAGTGCCGCGCGTGTTTCTCGTCAGCTCTCGCTCACCCCTGAAGAAGGGCTCGAACACGTCGGAGATCAGGGAATCGGGCACGCCGGGACCGTGATCCCGCACCGCCAGTTGCACGCCTTCCCCGTACGCTTTGGCGCGGATCACGAGGCGTTTTTCAGGAGAGTCGACGGCGAACTTGATGCCGTTGTCCACGAGGTTCACCATGATCTGTGTGAGGGCGTCGTGGTCGATTCTCACCGGGGGCAGATCGGGCTCGGCCTCGACAACGATGGTGAAGCCCTTGCTCTCGGCGTGGGGTCGAAGCATCTCGACCACCTGTCCGACGATGACAGACACGTCGCCTGCGACCAGCGGTCCTCCCCCACTGCGTCTCTCCAGCCGCCCGAGCTCGAGCACGTTGTCGATGAGCCGTCCGAGGCGATCGGACTCCGCAGTGATGGTTCGGTAGTACTCGTCCCGCTTCTCCTCGCTGGGCACCATGCCCTCCTGGAGCATCTCGGCATAGAGGCGGATCGACGTCAGTGGGGTCTTCAGTTCGTGAGAGACCGCGGACACGAAGTCGGTGCGATTCTGAGCATAGAGCAGCTCGGCGGCCACCATCCGGTACAGCGCACCCGCTCCGATCAGGGTGACCACGACCAGCATCAACGCTAGCAGCCAGATCGCACCGCTCTCCCACTGCTCCTGGCCCGGAAGAGAGGCCACGGACGCGTGCACGGCCACGGCCTCGAAGGGCTCGGCAAAGACGTGGGTGAACACATAGGCCGCCGGGCCGGGTGTCTCGTTGAAGGACAGCTCGATATAGGGGGCAACTTCGTTTTCGCCCAGGACCAGCCCCTCCAAGCGCCTGCCGAGCGCAGCGACATCCAGCGCGAGTCCCTGGCGATGGGTGTTGGCTCCGATGCGCACCTGCCGCTGGAGAACAAGATGCTTGGAATCCGCCATGAAACCACGAATTGGCGATATGACGACGTCGGTCTCGCCCCCGTCGAGGGAGTCCTTGACAGCGTTTCGAAAGGCGACGTCCTGAATGTCGATGTCATTCGCCTCGAAGTTTCCGACGTCCGAGATCTTCGCCTGCACCTTCTGGTCCTGGCGATCCACCCTGCGATTCGTGCTGATGTTGAACGACTGGGTCGCGTATTCGTTCTGGGGAAGCTGGTTGTTCGCGAACTCTGCCTGCTGCTGTGGAGGCGCGGTGTTGCCCTCGGACCACAGCTCGGCCTCACAGCCGCTGAGGATCACGTCGAGGGTGTTTCGAACCGTTAGCACCTCTATGGTCGGGCTCCAGCCATTGTCGGCAGCCAGGTTGAGCTCATTGTCCCGCGGGAAGACTGGCGTGTAGCGCTCCCCGTTCGGATCGATGTGGAAGTAGCCGATCACCGCGTCGTCAATGGGCGGTATCGAGAGCGTCGAACGGCTGAGAGCCCCCTGCCCTTCCAGTTGCTCTGGCGGGACATAGAAGAACCGATACTCCAGAAAGGACCGTCTCTCTTCCTGATCGATGATCGCGGTGAGTTCGTCCTCCAGCTCATCGAACACCCGCTCGGCGACCTGCTGATGCCGCAGCAGTTCCTGATTTGCCGCGCCGACGAGCGACCGCCACACCAGGATGGAAGTGCCAGCGAACATGGCGGTGACCATGACCGCGATGACCGTGACGATGAAGCGCCTACGGCGATCGATCATAGCGGTATCCCGCGCCGCGAACCGTCTCTATGAGCGAGACGGCATCGATCTGACCGAGCTTCTTGCGGAGCTTGGCGATGTGCATGTCGATGCAGCGGGTCTCGACCTTGTCGACCCGTGCGTAGCCCCAGACCTCCTTGAGGAGCTCCTCGCGGCTGACCACCCGACCCGCGGCCGAGGCGAAGTACTCCAGGACCTCGACGTCGCGAGCGGTGATGTCGACGCTCATCTCCCCGGTCTGTGCCCGATAGTTATCGGCGTCGATCGCGACTTGTCCCATGTTCCAGTGCCGACGAGGCCTGGCGCGGCTGCGTCGCAGGAGAGCGTCGACTCGGGCGAGGAGCTGGGCCACCGAGAAGGGCTTGGTGACGTAGTCGTCGGCGCCGGCCTGAAATCCTTCCAGGATGTCGGCTTCGGAGCCCTTGGCGGTCAACATGAGGATGGCGACGGCTGGGTTCACGGACCGTACGCGCTTGCAGATCGAGAACCCGTCAATGCCGGGAAGCATCACATCGAGCAGGATCAACGGGAACTCACCGGCGAGGGCGAGCTCGAGGCCTGCGGTCCCGGTCTGCGCGGCCGTCGGTGTGTAGCCCTGGAAAGCGAGCACATCACAGAGACCACGACAGATGGCTTCTTCGTCCTCGACAACGAGGATGGCGGTCTTGTCGGACATGTCTCAGATATGGGCCACCGAGCCCTCCAGGGCAAGTAAATCCCATGTAACTGCACGGTCCAGCTGCATTTACCGAGGTGTTGCCCACCGGATCGCGTCGATGGCCTAGAACAACCATACACAGCGAATTCGGAGAGCTCTATGTCCCCAAGCGCCAAGTTGTTCCTGTCCATGTCGACCACCGCGGCCCTCCTCAGCCTGGCAATCGCCACACACTTCAATGGAAGCGAGGCCACCGCCGCTGTGCTCGTTCCGGCCCCGGCCGCCCTCAACCCCGTCCAGGCCGTCAGCAGCGGTGGAATTCGGGTTTCGGGGGCACTGGATCGCACCGCAATCTTCGCGAGCGGCGATCGGCGGGTACGCATGGAGCTGGTCGTCTCCAGCGAGGCCAGCCCCACAACCGCAACCCGGGCGCCCACCGACCTGGTGATCGTGCTGGATCGCTCCGGCTCAATGTCGGGAAACAAGCTCCTCGACGCCAAGTCCGCGGCCCGTGAACTCGTCTCGCTCCTCGGCGAAGAAGACAGGTTTTCCCTGGTAACATACGCAAACGGCGCCGGCGTCGAGATCGACCTCAGCTTCCCAACCGAGGCCAACCGGACAGGCTGGAACAACACCATCGACACCATCCAAGCGGGCGGTGGCACGCACATGCAGGCGGGGCTTGCAACCGCGCTGGGCACCTGGGAGAAGACGCCCGGAAGGGTGATGCGAACCATCCTCATCTCCGACGGGCTCCCAGACCGGCCAGACGGCTTGATGGACCTCGCCCAGCGCAGCGCGACCGAAGAGATCCCCCTCACGACCATTGGAATCGGACTCGACTACGACGAGAAGCTGATGACAGAGCTCGCCGATGCCGGCACGGGCAACTTCTACTGGACGCAGCGCGGCGATGATCTGGCCGCCGTGTTCGCAACCGAGTTCGACGCCGCCAGGGACACGGTTGCGAGCCAGGTGGCGGTGACCTTCCACTCCCAAGATGGCACCGCACTCACCGAGACCGCCGGATACCCGATCCACGACAGCGCCTTCGACATCGGCTCCTTGGTGGCGGGCCAAACCAGGCGAATCTGGGTCACTTTGGACCTTCCAAACTCCTATACCGGAGGAGAGGAGCCCGGAAGATTCGACCTGGCTTGGTACGACGTGAACGGCGGACGCCAGGTGGCCACCGTCACGGTCCCCGCGGTGGAGGTGGCCAACGATCTAGCCGGTTGGCAGGGTTCTTTCGACCGTCAGAACTGGGAGCGCGCTGTCCTCAACGAGGAGTACAACGTCATGCAGACCGCCCTCAGCCAGGAGGTCCAGGCTGGAGATTGCGCCGGTGCCTTAGACGTGATCGCCGGCTACCGCGAACGCAACTTCGCGATGAACGACAGCGTCGGCTCCATCGCCGTCGGTGACAACATCGCCGGGCTCGATCTGCTGGAAGCCGAGGTTCTCCAGCAGTTCGAGGGCGACGATCAACGCTCGAAGCAGAACGTATGGGCCAAGACCCGCAATAAGAGCGCGTACAACGGGCGGCGAAACCTGAAGTAAATCGTCGGCGGATCGGCCGCGAACGCTGGTATGCTCTTCATTGGCAGCAGCGGAGGCAGATTGTCGGGCGCGTCGGAAACGATGGTCTGCACCCATTGCGAGGTCACTTTTCGGCTAGACGGCCCCCTCGCAGATGCGCACTATCACTGCGTTCGCTGCCGAAAACCCGTCGGTCCCGCAGCGTCCGCCGAAGCCGAGAAGGTCTGGCTCTACAGCGGCGAGGCCTTCCAGGGTTTCTCCACCTACGACCCGGGGCAGACGTGGGGCGACCAGCCCGACCAGGTCTCGCTTCCATCTGCGAAGAACGTCGGCTCCTATGAAATCGTCGAAGAGATCGGCCGCGGTGGCATGGGCGTCGTCTATCAGGCCTGGGACGCGAACAATCAGCGATATGTCGCGTTAAAGCTCCTATTAGCCGGGTCATTCGCCGGGCAAGACCAGGTCCAGAGATTCCTGCGTGAAGCGCGCGCAGCGGCAAAACTCGAACACGAAGCCCTCGTGAGGGTCTACGACATCGGCAACTACGAGGGCCAGCTCTTCTTCGCGATGGCCTTTGTCGAGGGAGTCACCCTCCGCGCCGTTCTCGACAGCGCCGGTACGCTCCCCGTGCGCGAAGCCTGCCGGATAGCCGCCGTCATCGCCCGAGGACTCTCCGCCGCCCACGACGCCGGATTTGCGCACCGCGACGTGAAACCCGCGAACATTCTCATCGAACCGATCGGACGTGCCTACCTCACCGACTTCGGCTTGGTGATCGAAGCGGAATCAAGCCGACTCACACAGACTGGCACGGTGATGGGAACGCCCTCGTACATGGCTCCAGAGCTGGCTCGCGGCACCAAGAACCCCGACTGGGCGCTGGCGGATGTCTATGCCCTGGGATCGGTGCTCTACGAGATGCTCACCGGAAAGCGGGCCTTCGACGGGGAGGCCGGCATGCAGGTGCTCCTGGAGATCCTCGCTGATCCCCCCACCCCCGCCTCCACGATCTTGCCCACTCTTCCACGAGATGTAGACATCGTCATTCAGCGCGCCATGGCTCGAGATCCGGCCTATCGCTACCAGAGCGCCGCCCACCTCGCCGAGGATCTCGAGCGCTGCGTCTCTGGAGAGCCCATCGAGGCAAAGCCGCTCTCGACCGCGTATCGCGCGCTCCAGTTCGGGCGTCGCCACCGCACACCGCTCGTCGCGATCGTCGGAACTGTCGCGCTCACGGTGCTGGGCACAGTCGCCATCTGGACTTTTCAGAGCACCGCCGAGCACGAGGCAGAGGTCGTGCGAGAGGAGCTGGCCGCAGAGAGGCTCTTGGCGATGAACTCCCGTGTCGACGCCCTGATCGCAGAAGGGCGGATTGAGGAGGCAGACCGAGCATTCTTGACCTTCACGAGTGCCCAAGCCCACGCTCAAACAGCCGCGGTCGGAGAGGCGTGGCTGGCACAAGCCCGCCGTCAACGAGCAGCCGGAGAGCTGAAAGGAGAACTGACCGCCCTGGGATCGGCATTCACCAGTACCGCCGATGGAGACGTACAAGATCGCGCCCTCTTGGAGATCGTTCACACCTTCCGGGAGCGCTGGTGGTGGGATCGCATGGACGCCGCACTGGATCTGATCAACGTCGAGGACGACGACGTGCAGCGGGAGGTGACCGCCCTGCGCGTCGAGACCGCTGTGGCGCTAGGCGATCTCCAGCGTGCCCTCGAACTGTGGAAGTCCGGTTCGCCTATCGAGTCCGCCGAGTTTCAACCCTTGATCGCGTCGATCGCCCGTGGTGAATCCCTGGAGAAGGAGGCTCGCCGGGCGTCCACTGTCGACCTGGATGGAGACGGTAAACAGGAGATCGTGCTCTTCCCTCGCCAGCCCGGAACGGAGTTGACCGCGGTATCCACTGACCTCACCGAGTTCCGCCACATCGAGTTTGTCGACGATAGCCCAGGTTGGCTGTACGTTTGGGACGCGGAAGCTGCGCTATTCGCCGGAACCCACCGGGGACAGGTGACCGCCTTCCGCTGGACGACAGACGCCTTCAAACCCCTCGGAACCTGGTACGACGCGGGTTCCCTCGCCGCATTGACCGCAGTCGACGTCGATGGGGACGGCAATCGAAACACCTACCTCGGATTCGGGCCTTACACACGGCATCTTGCCGAGGTGAACCTGGAGAGTGGCGAGCTGACCGCACCCCACCCACCCACCGATCTGACCGCGTCGGACATCACCGCACTCCAGGGCCTGGATCTCACCGGGGACGGGCAGCAGGAGCTAGTCGTCGCCGCCGGCGCGTGGAGTGCCTATGACCTTCGTGTGCTGGCCCACCGAGGCGATGGACTGAAGAACATCGGTCGAACGAGAATCGGCTACGTCGGCGGCACGACAGCCCTGACAGTGGGCGAAGACACGCTGTTGGTCGCCGCGAAGTCCAATAAGTACCCCAGTATACAGGCGTTTCCCACTGGTTCCCCCCACGGTCCTCCAGCGGGGCTCTACCTGTTCGGGTGGGGCGAGAATGGCTTGGAAGAGCGTGTGTTTCTGCCGGCTCCGATACCGCTGGGAGGCCAGGCGATGCACCTCCTGTACCCGGTGGCAGCCGATCTCGATGGCGACGGGCTCCAAGATCTCGCCGTCACCGGCCACGACGGCGACGAGATGTACCTCCTCCTCTACCGTCAACGACAAGACGGGACCTTCGGGAGCCTGGCGATCGGCGGCCTACGGACGATGGCGGCCGTGGACGATCGCTTGCTGGTCGCCGAGACGCGAGCCTGGACCGAGGTCGGCACGCTCTGGCTGCTGGGGAGAGGAGAGACATTCCCACCCCGTCTCGAAGCCTATGAGGGGCCAGAGCATCCGGTGCCGCAGATTCCGATCGACGAGCTGGGGACCTGGCGGCGCGCCGAGCAGCTGGTCGAGATGGGACTCATCGGACAGGCCGCCGACGCGTTCGAGGACCTCGGAACCCTGGTCGCAGGCACCGATCTGGGCGGGAAGGCTTGGCTGCGCGCCGGGGGTCTGCGGGAAGACAACAACGAGCCCGATGCGGCGCTACACGCCTACGATGAAGCGGCCACCCACCCCATCGTTGCCGCAGTTGCGTCACTCGCCGCGGCAAACCTTCTCTTGGCGGAGAATCACTTCGATGCCTCCAGAGCGCTGGCTGACCGCATACGGGACGATCCGGAGGTGGCTGACGAGGTCGAAAAGCTCTGGCCGCGCGATCGAGTAGAGACGCCGTCCGTGGTCACTACACTCAGCTTTGATCACCCCCTCTCGGACGCCTGGCATTTCGATCCCGTCGCCGTCCGTCGCGATGCCCTCGCCGGTACACTCGTCGTCGACGCCGTCACCGGCCACGGCGTGCTGGCCAGCCTGCCCCTCGAACGCGTCGGTCCCATGGCTCTGAGGGTCGACTTCGAGCTGATGCGCCTCGAGTGGGCCGCGGGCGTCCGAGTGACGCTGCGCCCTGCAGACGGAGTGTTCGAGGACGGCATGGGCGTCGGTGTGGCTGGGTGGGGCGGTGGAGGCTTGCTCGAGCGACAGGTAGGCTGCGTGCTGCCGGGACGCCGACACATCGATGGCAACCGCACCCCCGTGCCGGGCACCACGGATCCGATAAAGCTGCATGGCGAGCTACACAGCTCATACGGCCAAGATGAACTTGCCTGCCGGATCACGGACTCCGAAGGGGATCACCTGTACCACGCCACGACTGAGGCCAGCATCGACAGCACCTCCAAGAACTGGGAGCTGGTGATCGAGACCGCGGGTGACGAGGCCACGGAAGCAGTGATGTTGGCCCAGATCGCGATCTCCGGCATCGAGGTCCGAGGTGCGGTGCTCGGATCCCGGTCTAGCACGCCCGCGACCAACCCAATCCAGACCGCAATCGCCGACGAGGCAGCATCGGGTTCCGCGCTGCGGCGAGCCGACCCAGACAAACTGGTCCGCGCCCTCCGCAGTCGCAGTGAGAGCTTGGTGCCGCTGGCTCAAAAGGCCCTCGGCAGGGACTACTTCCAGGCCTACGCGAACGCCTGGTCGACTGCCGCCGGCATGCACGACAACGACGAATGGGTGCAGCGATCCCTGTTGTCAGATCTCGCCGGCCTCCGTGAGCTTGAACCCAGGACAAGCGCCGAAGCGGAGACGCGACATCAGCTGCTGTACCTCAGAGGCCGCGCCCGCTGGAGGTCCGGACAGCCCGAAGCGGCCTCCGCTGACCTGACTGCGGTCGTCTCCGAAGCGCCCGCGGACGCGGATCGCCGCATGGCCGAGCTCCTCTTCGACTGCCACCGCCTCCTCGCCGCCATCGCTCTGGCGTCCGGGAGCGAAGCCGAAGCGATCGACCAGGCCAGCGCCGCCCTCGCTCGCGCGCGCTCGAGGGAGATCGGCATCGACCGCCTCCTCGTAGACCCACAGCTCGGACCCATGCGGGACGCACCGGGCTGGGAGGCAATCTTTGGAGGCTGACTCAGCGGGTCCCTGGAACGCGCCGACAGGCAGTCCCGCGAATCTCACCAGCTGGCGGGTTCGGGTCTTCGCCGCAACATGGGCGTCCTACGCGGGCTTCTACTTCTGTCGGAAACCGTTCTACATCGCCAAGGCCAGCCTCGAAGAGACCATGAACTGGGACGCGGCCACGCTCGGGTGGATCGGCACCGCGTACTTACTAGCCTACACCCTTGGCCAGTTCCTCTCCGGCTGGGCGGGAAATCGGTTCGGGCCGCGGCTGCTGCTCTTGACCGGAATGGCGGTCACCATTGGTGCCAACATCGCCTTCGGATTCACGACAAACGCCTATACATTCGCGGCGTTCATGGTCGTCAACGGTCTTGCCCAGTCCACTGGCTGGTCCAATAACGTCGGCACCATGGCCCGCTGGTTCCACCGCCAGGAACGCGGCACGGTGATGGGCTGGTGGGCGACGAACTTCCAGGTCGGGGGCGTGCTCGCGAACCTGCTTGCAGCCGCCATTCTCGCGGCCTGGGGCGTCGAGTGGGCGTTCTTCTCCGGCTCGTTTGTCCTGATGGCCGTGTGGGCGTTCTTCCTATTCAATCAACGCAACGATCCCGCAGATGTGGGCCTGCCACCGGTGGTAGACCCCGACGAATCAGAATCAGAGGAAGGCCAGGACGCCGGCTGGACGCGCGCCGTCGTCACCAATGTGCTCATCGTCGGTGTCTTCTACTTCTTCGTGAAGTTCATTCGCTACGCCCTCTGGAGCTGGGCGCCGTACCTCCTGTCGCGAAACTACGGACTGGACTTCGACGACGCTGGATATCTGTCGACCGCCTTCGACCTGGCCGGGATCGCCGGTGTGATCGTGTGCGGCTGGCTCTCCGATCGCTACTTCGAAGGCCGTCGGGCATCCGTCGCCTTCCTGTTCATCTGCGGTATGGCGGCGTCCTGTGGTTTCCTCTATGTGCTTGGACCGACCAGCCTGATCCTGTTTGGCACCAGCCTCGCCCTCATCGGCTTCACTCTGTACGGGCCCGACGCCCTGATGTCCGGCGCCGGTGCCATCGACGTGGGCTCGCCGCAGAAAGCCGTGCTCGCCGCGGGGATCATCAACGGCATGGGATCCATTGGCGCCGTCGTCCAAGAGTTCGCCCTCGGTGCCATGCTCCAAGACGGCGGGGTTGGCATGGTCTTTGGGACCTTGCTCGGGTCGAGCCTCGGCGCCGCGCTCTGTCTCGGCTACCTCGTCTGGCGATCGCGGACTGGCTCCGCAGATATTTAGATGGCGGGGTGATGGGAGCTGACGGCACCCGTATGTGGGCCGACTGGGACGCCTCGGCCGAGGGAGTCGGCGATGGGACCTCTCGAACGTCGACATCGCGCGAAGCTGGCGATGGCCGACGGGCGGAGGGGGGTGAGCCGAAGGCGAGGGGGAAGCGCGCGCTCCCCCGATAACTGAGCTATTCGGCGAGCTTGTCCGTGATGTCGACGATGGTGAGGAAGCGCCACTCCGCGCCACTGTTTGGCAGTGCGGTGTAGGCGAGGATCACCCGGCCATTGTTCTCGGACAGGGCGGGCTCGCCGCAGGCGGTGTTGTCGGTGTAGATGGACACTGTCTTCGAGCCATCGACCTTGGACACGCTGATCTTGCCGCCCTTTTGCGGATCGTCGGAGGTGTAGGCCACCCACTTTCCGTCTTTGGAAATCGCCGGACGACCACGGTGCGGGAGACGCACGCCCCTGCCGATCTTCTTGCCGTCGCTGCCGCTGGAGTCGATGGACATCAGATCCCACTGGCCCTCGCCGCGGGTCCCGTCGAAGTAGAGGATCCGCCCCCCGTCTGCGGCGTAGTTCGGCCGTGACTGGTCACCGGGGCCACCCATGATCATCTTTTCCATGCCGTCGGAAAAGCGCTTGAAGAAGATGTCTTCTGTGTCGGCGTGCTTGCGGGTGAAGAGGATCTCGGCGCTGTCCGGGGAGAAGATCGGGAACGACTCGGTGCCTTTGGTGTCGGTCTCCTGGGTGAGCTCACCGGAGTTGGTGTCGCGCGTGTACACGTCGCCATTGCCGGTCTGCTTGGCCACCAGTGCCATCTTGGTGCCGTCCGCCGCGACCGCGGGGAAGGTGATGTGTCCCGCCACTTGCTGGCTGGTGATCATCTCGGCCGCAGTGCCGGAGCCGGGCTGGTGGTAGTACAGCCGGTACTGCCCACCCTGGTTCGAACCCTCGAAGACGATGAGGCCCGCAGGATGCCAGACCGGGTTCGCAGCCACGACATCGCCGTCTGAGAACGCGCCTCCGCCCGGGAGCGAAACCTGCACACCGTCCTTGGCGATAGCGCCGTTGACAGCGGAAATATACAGATCGACCTGCTGGGTGAGGCGGTTGACCTCGAAGGCGACGTATTTTCCGTCGAGGGAGAACACGGGGTGGTAGACGTGGCCGTTGCCTTGGAATCGCACAGGACCCGCATTGGCGGGCGCGGCAGTCGCCAATCCCAAGAGACACAGGAGTCCGCCCAAGAGAGAGCGAGACACTGCAGACATCAGACCTCCAAAAAACCAAACTGGGGTGCGCAAACAAACCGCCGCACCACGCTGCCATTCCGTTCAGGTTTTACCATGGCTGCCCGAGGACGCACGACCCCTCCGCAGCGGTTAGCTGAACCAGCCACGTCGCACGAGGTGGCAGATGAAGCAAGAGACACTGTCGCCGACGGATGGATCCCCGATCGTCAGACGCCTGGCATCAAGTGAGAACCTGGACAATGCGCTGGTCTGTGCAGTGGCGGCCCAGGCCTCCTGGCGGTCGACCTCGATCGAATACCGTCAGCAGATCCTCCGCGCAGCGAAGACAAACCTGGCCGCGAAGACGGACGACATCGCCGTGGAGATCACACGCGAAATGGGGCGTCCGATTCGCTACACGCCGGGCGAAGTGCGGGGATTCACAGAGCGAGCGAGCGCGATGATCGACCTCGCGCCGAGCGCCCTCGCAGACATAAAGGTCGCCGAGAAAGAAGGATTTACCCGGTTTATTCGACGCGAACCACTCGGCGTGGTGCTCGCCCTGTGTGCCTGGAACTACCCGTACCTGATCGCCGCCAACGTAGTGATCGGCGCCTTGATGGCCGGTAATGCCGTGATTCTCAAGCACTCCGGCCAGACGCCCAGCTGCCCAGAGCGACTCGCCGAGGCCCTCGAGCAAGCGGGACTCCCCGAAGGATTGTTCCAGTTCCTCTTCATGGATCACGACATGGTGGCGCGGGCAGTGGCCGATCCGCGCGTCGATTTTGTGGCCTTCACGGGATCCGTGGGCGGTGGGCGCGCCGTTCATCGGGCGGCCGCTGGTTACTTCAAAGCGGTGGGACTCGAGCTCGGTGGCAACGATCCGGCGTATGTCAGGGCCGACGCCGATCTCGCCCACGCGGTGGAGAACCTGGTCGACGGCGCGATGTTCAACAGTGGCCAGAGCTGCTGCGGGATCGAGCGGATCTATGTACACCAGGATCTCTTTGAGGCATTCGTGGCTGACTTCGCCAAGGCCGTCGGGAACTATGTTCTCGGAGACCCCATGGACCCGGAGACCACCTTGGGGCCAGTGGTCCAGATCGCGGCCGCCGACGAGATCCGTCGGGTGGTCGCGGACGCGGTTGCGCAAGGTGCGCGGGCACTCGTTGATCCCGGGCAGTTTCCGGCCGCAAAACCCGATTCTGCCTTCGTCGCCCCCCAAGTTCTCGTCGATGTCACAGACGATATGGAGCTCATGCGGGAGGAGACCTTCGGACCCGTCGTCGGGATCGCCCAGGTGAGCTCGGACGACGAGGCGATCCGAAGGATGAATGACAGCCACTATGGTCTCACCGCCTCGATCTGGACTCGGGACGAAGATACCGCCCTCGCACTGGGGGACCAGCTCGAGACCGGCACCGTCTTCATGAACCGCTGCGACTACCTGGATCCGGAGCTGGCCTGGGTCGGCGTGAAGAACTCCGGTCGCGGCTGCACGCTGTCGCGGGTTGGCTACGAGCACCTGACCCGACCGAAGTCCTTCCATCTGCGGAGGTTGTCATGACAAACCTGTCCGGATCCTGGAACTACCCGACCCCCATCCGCTTCGGAGCAGGGCGGATCCGCGAGCTAGCCGACGCCTGCCGAGAGCTGGGCATGAGCCGCCCCCTGCTGGTGACCGATCCAGGGATCGCAGCCCTGCCCATCGTCGCCGAGGCCCTCGAGATCAATCGCGATGCCGGTCTGCCCACCGTCCTGTACTCCGAGGTGTGCGCCAACCCATCTGGCGCCGATGTCGAGGCCGGGCTTGCCGCCTACCGATCCGAGGCATGTGATGGCGTGATCGCCTTCGGCGGAGGTTCCGCTCTCGACGTGGGGAAGGCCGTTGGGCTCATGGCCGGTCAGACCCGTCCACTCTGGGATTTCGAGGACGTCGGCGACTGGTGGACCCGAGTCGACGAGAGCGGGATGGCACCGGTGGTCGCAGTGCCGACGACATCGGGAACCGGCTCAGAAGTGGGGCGATGCTCGGTCATCGTCGACAGCGACACACACACCAAGAAGATCATCTTCCACCCTGGCATGCTGCCCGGCCGGGTGATCGCCGATCCGGCGCTCACGGTTGGGCTCCCCGCGAAACTCACCGCGGCCGTGGGCATGGACGCGCTGTCCCACAACCTCGAAGCCCTCTGTGCCCCGGGCTTCCACCCGATGGCCGACGGCATCGCTGTAGAGGGGATCCGGTTGATCGCGCGGTCTCTGCGTGCGGCGGTCGCAGACGGCACGGATATCGAGGCCCGATCCCAGATGATGGTCGCGTCCACCATGGGGGCCACCGCCTTCCAGAAGGGTCTTGGAGCGATGCACAGCTTGAGCCACCCCGTCGGCGCGGTCGTCGGCGCCCACCACGGGCTCACCAACGCCGTGGTGATGCCCTATGTCCTGGTCTTCAATCGATCGGCCATCGAGGAGGCCATGACCGCCCTCGCCCGCTCCCTCGATCTGCCAAACCCAGGTTTCCAGGCCATTCTGACGTGGATTCTCTCTCTTCGGCAGGACCTGGGAATACCCCACGATCTCGGAGCTCTGGGCGTCACCGAGGATCAGGTCGAGACCCTGGCACCGATGGCAGCAGCCGATCCTACAGCGCCTACCAACCCGATCCCGGTGGACAGTGATTCGATGGCCGAGCTGTACCGGCAGGCCATACGGGGAACGCTGTGATAGTCCCCCGCTGCAGAACGAGGTGAAGGGTGGGAAGAAGAGAACGGAACCGCATGACAGCTCGCTCCGGCCCCGCACGTGGCCGTGGGAAGCGCAAGGCGCGGATGGGCTCCGAAGCGAGCGTTGCCCTCAAGAAGGCCCACGCCCACAAGGCCGGAGCTGAGTTTGTAGAGGCGGCGGCGATCTTCTCCGAGCTCGCCACCAGAGCCGAGTCCCGCGGCGAGCATCGTATGGCGACACACCTCGCCTATCAAGCCGGCAAGTGCCAGTTTCGAGCTGGAGACAAAGACGCTGGCAAGGCAATGATCGAGCTTGCCATCGGACACGCCGGAGCCGCCGAAGACCGACAGAAGGTCGCCCGCAAGTTCGGACGCCTCCTCGCGATGCTGCGCGACAACGACATGGGGGCCGAAGCCGACGAGATCCTGGCCTCGGTCAAGGAGCGGTTGAGCCTCACCAAGATGCCCAAGCAAGGCGACCCGCCGCCGGTAAACCGCGCTATGCGCCGCGCGCTCCCGAAGGTGTGCGGAACCTGCGGCGCCAAGGTCGACACGAACCAGATCTTCTTCAACGATGACAGCTCCGCCGACTGCCGCTTCTGCGGAACAGTGCTCGCTGGCTGATGGCGTGGGCAGCCGAGTAGCGCCGGGATAGTCTCCGCAGCCCTGATCTTCTGGAGGAGACGTGGCGGAGAATCGGTATCGGACGCACATGTGTGGCGAGCTTCGCGAGGCCGATATCGGCGCGGAGGTCCGCCTCTCTGGCTGGATGTGGCGCACCCGAGTGCTACCGAACGTGTTGTTCCTCCTCATCAAGGACCGGACGGGCATCACGCAGTGCGCGATCGAGACAACCGACCCCCTCGCAGCGGTCGCCGGCAAGATCAAGGCACAGAGCTCGATCACCATCACAGGCTCCGTGGTGGCACGAGAGATGCCCAATCCAAAGATGCCCACCGGTCTGATCGAGATCCACGTCAAGACCATCGATATCTGTAACCCGGCGTTACCCCTCCCCTTCCAGATGGGAGACGACCCAGCAACGTCCGAGGCCAACCGCCTCAAGTACCGGTTCCTGGACCTGCGCCGGGACATCATGCAGCGCAACATCCAGCTCCGCAGCGACGTGGTGGCCAGCATCCGGCGGCGCATGACCGACCAGGGTTTCCTCGAGATCCAGACCCCGATCCTGACGGCCAGCTCTCCGGAAGGCGCGCGTGATTACCTGGTTCCATCGCGGCGTTATCCCGGTGAGTTCTATGCGCTCCCCCAAGCACCGCAGATGTTCAAGCAGCTGCTCATGACGGCGGGCTTCGAGCGATACTTCCAGATCGCCGCCTGCTTCCGAGACGAGGACGCTCGCGCCGACCGCTCACCTGGCGAGTTCTACCAGCTCGACATGGAGATGTCCTTTGTCGAGCAGGACGATGTCTTCGCCGCCATCGAGCCCGTGCTCCAGGGCGTCTTCGAGGAGTTCGGCAAAGAGCGCAGCGTCACCCCGGCTCCGTTCCCGCGGATTCCGTACAAGGAGTCGATGCTCAAGTACGGCTCCGACAAGCCCGACCTGCGCAATCCCATCGAGATCTCCGACGCGACCGAGGCATTCATAGGTTCTGGACTTGGTTTCTTCGAGTCCGCCATCGCCAAGGGCGCAGTGGTCCGCGCTATCCCGGTTCCCGGTGGGTACGCCCAGTCCGGTGGCTGGTACAAGAAGCTCGAGGCCCATGCGAAGTCCCTCGGTGCCGGCGGAATGGCCTGGATTGCCCTGGGTGAAGACGGGCTGAAGGGCTCGATCAAGAAGTTCATCGACGAAGACCGCCTCGCCGCTCTTGGACTCCAGGTCGGAGACGGAATGGGTTTTGTCTGCGATCAGCCCGGCAAAGCCGCCAGGATCGCCGGCGGTATCCGCAATCACCTAGGCGAGACCTTGGACATCCTCGAGAAGGACTGCTTCAAGATGTGCTGGATCGTCGACTACCCGATGTACGAGCTCGACGAAGACACCGGCAAGATCGACTTCAGCCACAACCCCTTCTCGATGCCCCAGGGCGAGATGGAAGCGCTGGAGACGATGGATCCCCTCGACATCCTCGCCTACCAGTACGACATCGTCTGCAACGGCATCGAGCTGTCCTCGGGCGCAATCCGAAACCATCGTCCGGAGCTGATGATCAAGGCCTTCAGCATCGTCGGCTACAGCCAGGAGATGGTCGAGACCGAGTTCCAGGGAATGATCAACGCCTTCCGCTACGGCGCACCTCCCCACGGTGGTCTGGCGCCGGGCGTCGACCGTATCGTCATGCTGCTCGCCGACCAGAAAGACATCCGCGAGGTCATCACCTTCCCGCTCAACCAGCAGGCGCAGGATCTGATGATGGGGGCGCCGAGCACCGTCCGGCCCGACCAGCTCGAGGAGCTCCACCTCCGCATCGTCGAGCCGCCCAAGAAGGGCTAACCTCCAGGGGTGCTCGTCTCCCCTGTCGTCGCAATCCTCGCCTTTGTCATGGCCCTCTTCGAGGCGCTCCGGCAGCTGGGAGCGGACTACCGGCGGAGCGTGATCGCAGCGACGGCGGTTGCAGCCTGCACAGCCACACCCTTCTTCGTCGCCGAGCAGGTCAGCCTCGCTGGGCTCGCCTGGTTTGTCCCCGTTGTAACCGGGATTATGGCTTGGTACTGGGCCATTCGGTACGTGCGTGACATCTCCGCGAAGATCCCGCTCCAAGCCCCGTCCGCGGAGCTGATCGAGATCGTCGTCGAGTTGTCCAGCCGCGTTGGCATGCACGCCCCTCGACTTGGAGTGGTGCCCTCTGGCGGAGCCCTGATGACGTATGCCTGGTCGGGGTGCCTCGCCTCGCCGGTGATGATGTTCAGCGACGGCTTCCTGCATCGGCTCTCGCCCGACGAGCAGCGCGCAGTGATCGCCCACGAGCTCGGCCACTTCAAGACCAGATCGCTGTGGGTCTTCCTCTGTGTCGGTGGGGTCTCGGCCGTCATCTGCACAGCCTTGGCGACGCGGGCCGACCCACTCGCCCTGTGTTTGCTTGCTTGGCCGCTGGCGGAGGTGATGAAACGCTTGGTGTCGCGACCCTTCGAATACGCGTGTGACGCCGTCGCAGCCAAGCACGCCTCACCCGAGGCCATGGCAGGCGCTCTGCGAACAATCGAGAGCCTGCAGCCATTCAACAGCGACTGGAGGGTGGTCCCACTGCGCGCCGTCGACGGCCATCCGACTTCTCCAGCTCGAATCGCGCGCCTGCTGAAGACGCCTCTCGATCAACCGCTCTCCCATACAATCGCTCCATGGATCGCCCTGGCGCTGGCTCTGTTGCTGATGGCGATACCGCTGGTTGGCAACGCCTTCTGGGTTGTGACCGTCGTGTGCTTGGGAGTCGTTGTCCTCGCACCGCGGGGCTTCCTGAAGCTCGCCCAGACCGATGTCGATCGGAGGAGACGGCGGCTGATTCCCGACCGACACCCCGAGACCGTAAAGATGATCGTCGCGACCGGCGTGGCGGTGGCGCTGATCATTCTCCAAGCTGCTGTTCCCGGCGTTGGGCTGTCACTACTCGTCGCGCCGGCACTCCTCGCCGTCCTCTACTTCGCCCTGAAGCGACGCCAGCGGATCGGGCTTCGCCACCGGGTCGCCGTCGCCCTCGGAGCGAAGAACTTCGAAGAGGCCATCCGCATCGGGACCACACATCCGAAGTGGCTGTCCCAGGACCCCATCGGACGACACGACGTCTCCCTGGCCCAGCTGATGGGCGGGGACTGGCAGACCGGCCTCGACGGACTGCGGACCGCGGCGGAGATGTCGCCGGGATTCCTGCTTCCATGGGTGAACCTGGTGGGCGCACAGCTGTGGACAGAGCCGGCGACCGCCCTGGCCGATGCGCGAGTGGCCGTCGAATCGGCGCCCGACTCGGCGGAAGCGCTCACTGCTCTCGCCGGAGCGCTCGTGGAGTCTGGAGACGGGCAGCTCGCGGAGGAGAAGATCTGCCGTGCTCTGGAGCTCGGCCGCCCGGGCCAGATCGTTCCGGTTGCCGCGAGGATCGCCCTGAGAAACGGCGATCTCGAGAGGTGCCGTGAGCGGCTCCAAGAAGCACAAAAGGTCGCGCCAGGAGATCCCTACGCGACATTGGTCGAGGCGGAGCTACTCCTGCTCACCGGCGACATCGACGCGGCCAAAGATGCCCTGAACACGGCAAAATCAGCCCTGGAACAGATCCCCATTCACCTCGTGGGGCCCTGGGTTGTCCGCCTCGAAGGAAAAATCAGTCCACCGTGCCCGATACCCCAGAGCCCGACATGACCCGGAACTCGGCCCGCCGGTTCTCCGACCACGCCGTCTCGCTCGAACCAGACGCGCGCGGGCGCTCCTCGCCATAGGAGACCGTCGCGACGCGTGAGGGCATGACACCCATCGTCGAGAGTCGACGGGCTACTGAATCGGCGCGGCGCTGTCCGAGGGAGATGTTGTAGTCCACGGTTCCACGCTCGTCGGCGTGGCCCTGGACCTCGACACGGATCCCCACATGAGCCTGGAGGATCCTGGCATTCTCATCGAGGGCGGCCTTGGCACTGGCGTCGAGGGAGGAGGAGTCGAGGGCGAAATGCACGCGCTCGAAGTTGGCGATGAGCTGCTTCACCGCCTCTTGTTCGGATGAATCGGACTCCGGCGTCGCAACGAGGTCACTGCCGTCCTGCACCGGAGAGGGGGTGTGGACCGGTCTTTTGCAGGTAGCGGCTACCAACGTGAGGGCAATGCAGATGTTGAGGGGGTGGCGGAACATTGAGGTCTCCCGGGGAATGACCCAAGAGTGCGACGCCGGGTCCGTTCAATAGGGTCAGCGGGAAGATCACGGGATCCAACCCAACAAAGATCGAAAAACAAAAAATGCAAAATCCCTTTGGTCATTGACACGGTGTTCTGCGCTAATGAAGCAGCCCCATGTCTCGCCCTCCCCACCCGCCCTCATCCGCTGCAGAGCTCGAAGCCGTCTACGCCGAGCTGCGTCGCGTCGCGCGCAGGCTCCTCAGGCGCGAGCCCTACGACCACACATTGGAGTCCTGCGAGCTGGTGAATCAGGCATACGCACGCCTGCTGGACGGGGATCTGCGGGATGTGACGCTGGCCGATCCGAACCAGATCATCGCCCTGGCCATCACCAATATGCGCCGCGAGCTCATCGACCACGCCCGACGACGACGCGCCGCGAAGCGCCCCGACGGCAAGGTCCGCATCTCTTTCGAAGACGCTCCGCTGATGTCTCACGCCAACCCGGACACCTTCCTCGAGGTGGACATGCTGCTCGACGAGCTCGGGGCCGGTGGAGGGCGGGTTCGAAATGGAGAACGCAAGGCATTGGTGGCTCGCTATGCGCTCTATGGTGGCCTGTCCGAGTCCGAGATCTCCACTGCCCTCGACATGCCGAAGTCCTCGGTGGGCAATGACGTGCGCTTCGTGAAGGCCTGGCTCACCGCGAGGCTGGAGAAGCCTTGAGCACCCAGAACCGCCCTCCGAGCATCTATGTCGACGACGTCTTCGACGAAGTGCTGGCGCTGCCCGACGACCGACGAGATGCGGCGATCGAAGCCCGATGTGCCGGTCATCCCAGCATCGCTGCCGAGGTCCGCGCGCTCCTGAACGCCGAGGCCGAGATCAGCAAAGACGCGCCTACGCCGTTGCGTCCCGGAGAGCAGATCGGCAGGTATCACCTGGCTCAGTGCCTGGGAACCGGGGCCTCCGCCAGCGTCTGGAAGGCCTTCGACACCCACCTGGAGGCGTGGACCGCGCTCAAGCTCATCCATCCGGAGTTCAGTCGCCGAGGCAACGCGCTGGACAACGTCATGAACGAGGCGCGTGCCGCTTCGGGAATCATCAGCGATCACGTCGTGCGCATGAAGTCCGCCGGCCAGATCGCGAACGGGCCTCACTACATCGAGATGCAACTCTGCGCGGAACACCGGCCGCGTGAAGACGGAAACGAAGAGCTGGTCGTCGGCTTCACACTGGCGCACCACAAACCAAAGTCAACCCGAGAAGCCGCCCGCTTGGTGATGGAGGCAGCCCTGGGAACGGAAGCCGCACACCGAGTGGGCGTGCTTCATCGGGACATCAAGCCCGCCAACATCCTGCTCACTCCGGTGAGCCGGCGGGCATTGGTCGCTGACTTTGGACTCTCCGCGCCCCAGCTCTACCCCGCCCCTCAGATGCACACAAATCCCAACGAGACCGTCACGCTCATGCTGGAGAACCAGGAAGGCGTGCTCGTGGGAACCCCTCCATTCATGCCCCCAGAGCAGGCTTTTGGCCATCCGCCGACCCGCGCCACCGACGTGTACTCCCTCGGCGCGACGCTGTACTGCCTGATCGCTGGCCACGCTCCCTATCTGCCGTCGGACTCGCACTCGGAGATCCCAGCTCTCGATATCGTCGCCCAGGTCAGGCACCACGGGCCCAAACCGCTCTCCAGAGCGGCGCCCTCGGCCCCTGCACAGCTCGTTCGAATCGTCAACAAGGCCATGCAGCGCTCGCCCAAGGCCCGCTACCCGACCGCTGCCGACCTGGCCGCCGACCTGAAGCTCTTCCTGGCCGAACAGCGCACATCCCAGGATCGAGGACGGCCGCTCCTTGCCCTTGGGCTCTTCATCCGGCGCAACCGCGAGCTCGTCACCGCCGCAGCCATCATGGGCGTGATGGTGCTGGTCTTTGCCGGATTCATCTTCGGCCTGAACCTGAAGCGAGCCTCGGCCCAGGCGGACATGGAGGATGCCCAGCTGCGCCGCGACGACGCCATCGAGCAGGCAGCGGCCGCCGAGAAGGTCCGGGTGGAAGCCCTTCGAGAGCGCGATCAGGCCGAGGCCTCCGCCGCGGAAGCCCAGCGCGCCCGTGTCGCTGCCAACGAGGCCCAGAAACAGGCAGAGCGCAGCGAGGACCAAGCCGAGAGGCGGGCGGCCACCGAGATCGAGGCGCGAAAAGAGGCCGAGACCCTGCGCGACGAAGCCATCGCTGCGCAGGAGACTGCCGAGTTCGACCGCGACGAAGAGACACTCCTCCGCATCGAGGCCGAGGGCAACCTCCGCCTCACCGCCGAGAGGCTGGACCAAGAGCGCAAGAGCCTCGAGAAGATCACCAAGAAGCTGGACGACGAGTACTCCACCAGGCAGGCAGTCGAGGTCGAGCGCGACGACTTGCAGATGGCGCTGCTGAACGCAAAGGGGCGGGTGCGGGCACTGGAGCAGGAAATGGCCGAACTTCAGCGCGAGGCGGCCTTCCGCGAGGAGCTGGCGAAGCGCGCCGCCGATGAGGCCGCCGCCGAAGCTGCCGCCGTCGAGGCTGCGAGGCCGGAGATCACGAGCGAAGAGCTGCCTCTGTAGACGATGTGGCGCACGCAGTGCGTCACCTAAAGTGTAGTTTCGAGATGCACAACCGGAGCCTGCGACGGTTGGGCGCGTCGATTCTACATTCCGCCAACCAACAGAAACGCCCGCCCTGTCCCCTCCGGGATCCGGCCGCCCTCCGGAGAGCCGATGAGGATGTCGCTGTAGCCATCGGCATTCACATCCGCCGCCGCCAGACCCGCACCGACGAGATCGCCTTCCGATGTGCCGGAGAAGGACGTGGCCGCGGTCTGCCAGACGTCCAGCTCCCCGGCGAGAGGCCCGTGCACCAGAAACGCCACCCCGCCGGCCCCACAGAGGACGCACCCAACCAGAAGGTCGGCGAAGCCGTCATCGTTCACGTCCCCGGCCGCCGACAGCGTGTTGCCAATGCGATCTCCATCCCTGGCCCCCGCGAGGATTGCAGGAGCACCGGTGAGCTCGGCGACGCCTCCCGGCAGAGGCCCACCGGGATCGCCGAGGACCAGGTAGACCACTCCAACCTCGGACCCGAGACGCTGCGCGCTGGGCGCCGCGACGGCCGCATCTTGCCGGCCATCTCCGTCGACATCACCGACGAAAGCTACCGCTGCACCAGCCTGATCGCCGACGACCTCTCCCACCATGGTCACGTCGGCGTCGGCCAGGCTCTTCACGACCTGCGCTGTCCCAGAGCCAGTGCCGTGCTCGATATAGGCGCAGCCGTTGCCCGTGGTGGGCGCGCCAATGAGCATATCGGCGATGCCATCTCCGCTGAAGTCGGCGTCTCCCGCGATGTCCCAACCGACATGACCAAACTCCTCAGCACCCTGGAACTTCACGGTGGCTGCTGACAAGGTCATCGTTTCGGCCTCCGCGGCGGAGATCAAGTAGACGGCACCGCGGTCGGCCATTCCGTGGAAGGGAGCGGCGATCAGCAGATCGGGGAACCCGTCCCCGTCTACGTCTCCGGCGGCAGCGACCTTGAAGCCGACCTCGTCGCCGGGGAGCTCGCCAAAGAACTCCGCGTCAGCAGTGGACAGGTCGCGACTCTCACCGAGGGGTCCATTCACGAGGTAGGCGGCACCAGATCCCCCCTCCAGACTGGCACCGATGAGGATGTCGTCAAAGCCGTCGTCGTCGATGTCTCCGACCCCAGCCACCGAGATCCCGGCCTTTGCGGCAGGTCCTTCGGCTCGAAGGATCAAGTCGGCCTGGTCCAGGTCATAGGTGGAGCCAGTGCCCCCGCCAAGAGGCCCATGCACCACATAGATGGCTCCTCCGGAGACCTCGCTGGGCGCCCCGATGAGCAGGTCGACGTACTGGTCGCCGTTCACGTCTCCTGCCGACGAGACGAACTGACCCGCCCAATCCGCGCTCTGCGTTCCGATGAAGGTCCAGTCGGCGTCGGCGGAGTCGAGGTCCGCGCCCGGGTGCTCGCAGGGCGTCGTGCTCCCGTCGCAGTCGAAGTCTCGGCCACACTGATCGAGTGCGCCCGGGTACACCGTGGCCGCGAGATCATCGCAGTCGGTGCCATCTTCGACCTCTCCGGACAGAGCCCCGCAGCGCCGGGTCGCCGAAGCAATGGCACCGAAGCCATCCTCATCGTCGTCGACGAACCACTCCGTGGCATCGATGGCGTCTTCGTCCTCCTCGCCGTCGCAGTCGTTGTCGAGTCCATCGCAGAGCTCGTCCGCGTCGGGAAACACGGTCTCCTCTTTGTCGTCGCAGTCCAGGCCGCCCGAGGACACCGACGCACTCCCGTCCCCATCGCGGTCGTTGCCGTCCACGCCGTCGCAGTCCTCGTCGACGCCATTGCCAAAGTTGTCGCCTGCTTTGGGATGAATCGACGAATCCCGGTCATTGCAGTCACCGCCCGCGACCGTCACTCCGTCGCCATCAATATCGGCGTTCGACCAGGGCACACAGCCCATCAGCACCAGAAGCAGGACAGCGGAGCGCATGGGGGGAGTCTATCCGGAGATCGATTGATGCGTCCCCGCGGATTAGAAGACGATGCCCGCGGTGCCTTGCAGGCTCGGGCTCACCGTGACGGAATCGGTCACCGGAACGAGGAGTACCGCTTCACCATCCAGGGCGAAGAAAGCCCGACCACGCTGTATCTCTCCGTGCAGACCCGGCGCGACGAGCGGAGCACCCATCCAGCCGCTGCCGTTCCGCCGACTCAGGGTTCCAGCCCCGAGCAACGGTCCAATGCCGATTCCCACAGCCGGTCGCCACAGCCAGGCCGCTCGGCCCGTCACCCGCACGGCGGTCTGGAAGGCAGACACCCCACCAGACACCTGTCCACCCAGGGCGAAGCGGCTGGAAACGGGCGTTCGCGGCTGCCACCAAACGACGGCGTGCAACGACGCCGGTATCTTCTCGTCGCTGGTGAGGCCGGCTCCGGCGCCTACGAGTACCTGAGCAGCGGAGGCGTCGAGCATCCTCTGCATCTGGAGGACCTCGCCGCTCCGCACGGACACCCTACGCTTGAGCACCAGCTCATCGCCGTCTCGGACCTCGAGCATATGGGAGCCGGGCTCGAGGGAACCGGGTCCGCGAGTTGCCCCGTCGATGAACATCTGGGCAGTGGGCAGGATCTGCTTGTACCAGGGGATGATCGCGTACTTCGCGTCAGCCGGGCCATCGCCGACCCGGGTGATCGGCAGGTCGTTCCAGCCGATGCGAGTCTCTTCGATCCGAGGAACCTGGGCGCGTCCCGTGTGCTCGGCGGTGCGAAATCCCACCCAGTTGTAGGCCTCGAGGACCTCGACCGAGCCATCGCCGTCGACATCAGCCTCTCCGGACAGGGCCTTGAGCAGATACCAGGTGAAGACGCCGTGCTCGAGCTCGGGATCCTCCTGAGCCGCCTGGCGCGGGGCTGCCGAGTAGATCCACGCATCGAAGCGCCCCACGTCGAGGGCCTCGATGCTCGGCGGTCCACGATAGCGGCTCAACAGCTCCTGAGTGCGCTCGCTGTAGCAGGTGTCGAGGAAGACCACTCGCTGCTCGGCGGGCAGGTCGCTCACCGTGTCGGCGAGATCGTCCACCGAGATGTTCCCACCGTCGGAGAAGAGCAAATGCAGCACGTGGTCTCGGACCGAAGGCTCGAGCTCGGCGTGACCAGCGAAGTAGAGCAGGAACAGATCTCCCCGCTGCAGGGTCGCAGTCGCGCTCCCGAACTCTTCCCAGAAGTCGGCGGGTTTGGCGGCGTCGAGGACGCGGTGGACCTCGTAGCCATCCGCCTCCAGCACGTCTCCGACCGCCTCCGCATCATCGACCGCGTACTTCAGGTCCTGCAGGCGATTGTCGGCCTGGTAACGATTCAAACCGACTACGAGTGCAACGCGACGCGGGGCGGTGTCCATGCCATCCGGTGCTGGACCCGTTCCGACCCCGGCGAATGCGGCGCTGGCCAACAGACCCAGGATCACCGCTTCACCTCGATGGCGCGCTCCACGCAGACCTTGTCCGGGCAGGCCTCCATGCCAACCGACGAGGCCCGGAAGTGGTAGCGCCC